>ERZ1026844.233-NODE-233-length-45133-cov-9.355584_pt1 | contig 45133 bp, 63 predicted proteins | sample MGYA00380152_ERZ1026844 | MGnify/ENA primary metagenome ERZ1026844 (study PRJEB33269, sample SAMEA4719788) | human gut metagenome | biome: human-associated habitat; feature: organic feature; material: feces | place: Cameroon | collected 2013-10 ... | reverse complement strand
CAATTATCTCAACCGAGAGGTGTTTACTCAAGGTGCGAGTTATTTACCTGATACTCTTTACGGATAGGAATGTCTGGATGGGAATCCGAAAAGTGATTGATACCATAAACGCGAATGCGGTAGCGTAAGACGATGATATAGGAAGAGGGGCATCTGCCGTTACGCAGATGCCCTTCCTGCATTCCCTCTACAAAAACTCCCGCAGGCTATAATAAATCCGTCCATCCAAAGCGGAGGTGGTATGGGCGCAGACCATGGAGTTTAGGACAGCCTCCTCGGTGGATTCTGCCACAGCATGGAAAGCTGTGTCCAGTAAATCTTCCCGGAGAATGGTCTGGGATAGCAGGCTGTTGGCGGAAGTTCCCTCTGGGTTGTTTACGGGGATGGCATTGGCGGTGGTAAATCCAATCATAATTTCCCCACTTCCATGCCCGGTGAAGGAGCCAATCCGGGCAAGCCCCACACCGCAGCGGCGGATGATTCGCTTGAGCTGGCGCTCATTGACCGGCAAATCCGTAGCCACCACCATGATGATGGAACCCTGGTCAACTTTTGCTTCGGCAAATGAAGGATATTTTTCCGTATCCTCCAACTTTTTCAGAATTTCCAGTCCCATGGGTCTGCCATCTAACAGAAAATCCCTGGTGGAGCCATAGTTGCTCTGCACCAGCACACCAATGGTATAGGTGTGTCCGTCTATCTCAATTTCACGGGAGGAGGAGCCGATGCCGCCTTTTAGCCCATAGCAGGTCGTACCGGTTCCGGCGCCTACATCCCCTTCTTCAAAATCTCTGGTGAGAGCAGCAAAAGCACTTTCCACATGTTCGCTGGTGACGATCCGTTCTACGATTTCATTCAACGAACTATCGTTACATTCCCCTACCACCGGGTTGACGGAGCGCAGGGACACCCCTTCTTTTTCACAACGGCAGACACAGTAGTCCACCAGGGCATCGTGAACCAGTCCCACATTCAGGGTATTGGTGAGGGCAATGGGTGTTTCCAGGGTGCCAAGTTCTTCAATCTGTGGAAGTCCTGTGGTTTTTCCAAATCCATTGTGGACAAAGCCTGCGGCAACAAGCTTTCTGACGAAAGGGTTCTCCTCACAGGGCATAATAATGGTCACACCGGTTTTATGCCGGTCGGTCTTAATGGTGTCGTGTCCTACCAGCACGCCGGGAACATCCGTAATTTTATTCAAAGCCCCCGTGGGGAGGGTTCCCACGGTGTAGCCATAGTCCCGAATTCTTTTTTGTGTCATTTGGTATCTCCTCGCTTTTTTTAAGATAATACCAGTATACTACATCCACCGGAAAAAATCTGCATGTGCTTTTACAGGAGAAGAAAAGAGTGTATAATAGTGATGTAAAGAGCAGTAAAGCAGAAAAAGGAAGGTATGGATAAAATGGGAAAACAGGAAACCATGGCGGATTTCGCAGCAGAGCTGGAGGAATCCTACAAAACACTGGAAGAATATGAGCAGTACGACATCCCGGAGGAGGACATGACCGCCTGGGAGACTTTAAAAGAAATGATGGAGCAGGGCACGGTGGTATCGGTAAAGGTTACCGAGAGCGTGCCCGCAGGTGCAGTGGCTTTTGTGGAAGAAGTGCGCGGCTTTATCCCCGCATCCAAGCTGGCACTCCACTATGTGGAGGATACCAGCGAATATGTGGGCAAATCCCTACGGGTAAGAGTCATTTCCGTAGACCCGGAGACACAGAAACTGATTCTCTCTGCCAAATCCGTACTCCAGGAGGAGCAGGAAAATGAGAAACAGCACAAGGTGTCCATGATTGTGCCGGGTACGATTGTGGAGGGTACAGTGGAAAGTTTACAGCCCTATGGCGCTTTTGTTAATATCGGGGATGACCTCACCGGTCTGGTACACATTTCCCAGATATGTGAGAAGCGAATCAAGAAACCTTCCGAGGTGTTAAAGGTAGGAGAGAAGGTCAAAGCCAAAATTCTCAATACGGAAAATGGTAAAATCTCTCTCAGTATCAAGGCAGCCTCCGAGGGTGAGGCAGAAGAGTTGGTGGAAACCGCAGAATATTCCGATTCCGAAAGCGTATCCACCGGTCTGGGAGATTTACTGGCAAAACTGAATCTGTAAACCAGACTGACCCAAACTTAAAACTAAACTTTCTCTAAAACATGAGACAAAACGCTTGCATGTAGTAATCGAAACAACCTATAATGGATTCTAAACGATATGCTGCAAGGAGATACTGACATGCAAGATAAAAAGTATGCAATTATAAGTGACGGTTCCTGTGATCTGCCAAGAGAACTGGTAGAAAAACTGGGAGTGACCGTAGTTCCGTTTTATGTGTCTTTTGATGATAAAACTTATCTTAGGGAAATGGTAGATATTCCGGTGCGGGACTTTTACCAGCAGATGGTGGACAAAAAGGGAGTCTACCCCAAATCCTCCATGCCCTCGGTGCAGGACTATATTGATGTGTTCAAGCCGGTGGTAGAGCGGGGAGAGGCAGTTATCTGCATCTGCATTACCACCAAATTCAGCGGTTCCTACCAGTCTGCCATGAATGCAAAAGCCATGGTGCAGGAGGACTGCCCGGAGGCGGAGATTACCGTCATCAACTCCATGGTGGACACCGTGCTGCAGGGAATTTATGTGCTGGAGGCAGTGAAACTGCAACAACAGGGCGTTCCCTACGAGAATGCGGTGAAACGGCTGGACGAGATTAAGTCCACCGGACGGATTTTCTTTACCGTAGGAGATTTTGAATATCTTCGTCACGGCGGACGCATTGGCAAGCTGGCGGGCGTGGCTGTTTCCATCTTGGGAATCAAACCCCTGATTACCTTAAAAGACGGGGAAATTTACCCCTCCGGCATCACCAGGAGCCGCAAGAAATCCATGACCATGGTGATCAATCTGTTGCTGGACTATCTGAAGGAGGCAGACAACTGCATTGAGAATTACCATATCTGCGTAGGGTTCGGTTACGATGAGCCAGAAGCGGAAGAATTCCGTGAGAAACTGGTACAGACTCTCACGGAAAAAGGGTTTGTTGTGCCGGATATCCAGATTTACCAGATTGGTGCTACCATCGGCGTTCACACCGGACCTTACCCTTTGGGAATCGGGATTATTGAAAAAGCGTAAAGCAAGGCTTTACCGCTGCCCCTACCAGTGTGTCGAAAGGCTTTATGACACCGGAACAGGTGGCAGAACTATATGGAATCCGCCGGAATCTGAAACTTCCGGGACATCACCATGCAGCTGCAGACTGGAAATCCTACGGGAAATCTATTTGCCCGATGTGCGGCGATAATTGTATTGTAAAAAAAGCATTGTATATATCGACAAAGTGATGAATTTCAGATAAAATGGATAAAAAGGAGGATTTTCTTATGAAGAGAAGATTGAGTTTGATGCTGTGTCTGATTCTGGTGCTCTCCATGACCATGGGAACAAGTGCAGAGGCGGCATCCAAAAAGAAAAAAGCTGCAACAACTTCAACAGCCACAGCAGCAACGACCGTAGTAACCTATCCGGTTACCATCAATAATTGTGTGATTCAGGGTACTGATGTGGTGCTGACTGCTTACGGCGCACAGCAGGCAAGTGACGATGGAAACTACTATCTGTTTTCCCTGCAGCCCTATGAAGTGGCAATCGGTGCAAGAACCGATTATTGTGCAGTAACCGCAAAAGCAGATACCATCGCTTTTTCTACCCCCTTAAATGTAAATACAGCAACCAGTAAACTGTATTCCCGTTTCCAGGTAGCCGTGTTAAAGGGTGGACAGTTTGTATCTGTCAGCAATGACTTTTATATTACCAACCCTGAGGCAGTAGCGAACCACACCACTGCGATTCCTCTGGGAGCAAAGAAAGGCTTTACTCTGAACTGGAAATACGCATCGGATTTGAAGGATACCGGTGCAGGCTACGCATCCTATGAACTGGATATTACCCGGTTTTGTCAGGGTGGTGGCACCAACTATACATATAATGGAAAGAACTACAGTTTCAATTCCACCGTTGTGGCAGAGTATGATGCTATTGCCAAGATGTGCCAGAACAATGGTGCTCATCTGATGATGATTATCAAAGCGACCTATAATCCTGCAACACTGGATTTGATTTATCCTACTGGACGTGTAGCCGGTTATCGTCTGTACGCCATGAACGTGGCAGAGCAGGGCGGTACGGAGAAAATTGAGGCAGTGATGCATTTCCTGGCAGAGCGTTATTCCAACCAGGGTCATGGCACAATCCATAGCTGGATTATCGGTAACGAAGTGAATAACAATAACCCCTGGCACTTTGCTGGAAATATGGATGTAAATGCATATGCCGATTTGTATGCCAAAGAGGTAAGACTTTGCTATAACGCCATCAAGAGTGCCAATGCCAATGCGCGGGTTTACATCAACTTAGACCAGAGATGGAACTTTGCAGATGGTACACCCAACCAGTATGGTGGTAAGAGCGTGGTAGACGCTTTCAATGCAAAGATAAAATCCACCGGTGACATCGACTGGGGCATGAGTTTCCACCCTCATCCGCTGCCGTTGAATAACTGCCAGTTCTGGAATATTCCCGCAGCTTATGTAGGCTTGAAGCTGGTAGACCACACCGAGAATTCCAAAATGATTATCCCCAGCAACATTGATGTGCTGTGTAACTACATGACCAAGCCGGAAATGTTAAAGGCAGATGGAACCATCCGTCATACTATCGTATCCGAGATGTCCCTGACCTCTGCAAACCCGACTTACGCATCCAATGAGCAGATCCAGGCAGCCGCTATGGTTTATGCATATAAGCTGACCAGCCAGCAGCCCGTCATCGAGGCAGTCATCATTCACAGACAAGTGGATGAGGCAGCAGAAATTGTGGGAGACGGAATGGCAGTAGGTCTGCGTAATGCTAACGGTTCCCCGAAGTATGCTTACGATGTATTCAAATTTATGGATAAGGGCAACAGCGCTTACACCGATTTCGCACTGCCGATTATCGGAGCGGGCAGTTGGGCAGAGTTAGGCGTACAGTAAATTTAAGATTTCCTTTAGGAAAGAATGGTTGAGTAAATACGTGGAACTGCGTATAATAATAGAATAGGTTTTTGAGCGGGCGAAGGATAAAACCTTCGCCTGCTTTCTTTCATAGGACATTTTTTCCTGTGAAAGAAAAAGCTTCACGATGTAAAATAAAATCCAAATTAGGAGAAACAGCTATGCAGGGACTGACGAAGGAAGAGGTAGAACAGCGCATCTACGAGGGGAAAATCAATACCCCGGTGGATTCTGCCACGAAATCTGTAAAGGAAATCATTATCAGCAATACCTTTACTTACTTTAACCTGATTTTTCTGATTATTGCAATTCTGCTCATATTGGTGGGAGCCTTCCGGGACTTAACTTTTTTACCTATTATTATTGCGAACACCTTGATTGGTATTGTACAGGAGATCCGATCCAAGCAGGTGCTGGATAAACTTTCCATTCTCAATGCTCCCAAAGCCCAGGTGGTGAGAGATGGAAAACGGCAGGTCATTGATGCCACCCGACTGGTTCAGGACGACCTGGTGATTTTTGAGGCAGGTAACCAGATTCCCGCAGATGCAGTGGTGGTAAAAGGTGAGGCAAACGTGAATGAGGCACTACTTACCGGCGAGGCGGACGAGATTGTGAAAGGAGCAGGGGATGAACTGTTATCCGGCAGCTTTATCGTATCCGGTAAATGTGCGGCGACCCTGACTAAGGTTGGGGGAGAGTCCTACATTTCCCAGCTGACGCTCCAGGCAACTCAGGGAAAAGAAGGCGAACAGTCGGAAATGATCCGCTCCCTGGACAAGCTGGTGAAAGTGGTGGGTGTGGCCATTATCCCCATCGGAATCCTTCTGTTTTCCCAACAGTATTTCTATGCAGGTGCTACTTTTAAAAACAGTGTGACCAGCATGGTGGCAGCCATTCTGGGAATGATTCCTGAAGGACTTTATCTGCTGGCAAGCGTGGCACTGGCTGTTTCCGTGATGCGTCTGGCAGGGGAAAAAGTGTTGGTACATGATATGAAATGTATTGAGACATTGGCGCGGGTCAATGTCCTTTGTGTGGATAAAACCGGAACTATTACAGAAAACACCATGAAAGTGCAGGAATTTGTCCCGACAGCGGAGGAAACCCTTAACCGGGAACTTCCTTTTTTGCTGGGTGATTTTGTCCAGGCGATGTCCAGTGATAATATTACCATGGAGGCAATGAAGGAGGCTTTCACCCAGAATTCCGGGCGAAAGGCAGCCACGGTGTTTTCTTTTTCCTCCGCTTATAAATACAGCGGTGCGGTTTTTGGGGACGACCAGCTGGTGTTAGGAGCGCCGGAATTTATTCTGCGGGATGATTATTCCCGATATGCAGAACAGATTGAAGGCTATGGTGCCCAGGGGTACCGTGTTCTGGTGTTTGCCCGTTATCTTGGAAAACTGGAGGGCGGTGCTCTGACTGCCCCTGTGGAGGCCTTAGGGTTTGTACTGCTTTCCAATCCGGTGAGAAAGGGAGCGAAAGATACTTTCCGCTATTTTACAAAACAGGGTGTGGAGGTGAAAGTAATCTCCGGTGATAATCCGGTGACAGTGTCCGAGGTGGCAAAGCAGGCAGGCATTGCCCATGCGGAGCGATATGTGGATGCCACTACCCTTTCCACGAAGAAGGACTACCAGGATGCAGTGCAGAAATATACTGTTTTTGGACGGGTAACCCCCAACCAGAAACGGGAACTGGTATGGGCACTGAAGGATGCGGGTAAAACCGTGGCAATGACCGGGGATGGAGTCAACGATGTGCTGGCATTAAAGGATGCAGACTGCTCCGTAGCCATGGCATCCGGCTCGGAGGCAGCGGCACAGGTGGCACAGCTTGTACTTCTGGAATCGGATTTCTCCAAGATGCCTGCTGTGGTATTAGAAGGACGGAGAGTGGTCAACAATATCCAACGGTCTGCCAGTCTATTTCTGGTAAAGAATATTTTCTCTCTGCTGTTGTCCCTGTTTTCCGTATTTTTCATGCTGGACTATCCGCTGGAGCCTTCCCAGATTTCCTTAATCAGCATGTTTACCATCGGAATTCCCTCCTTTATTCTGGCACTGGAGCCGAATAAGAATATTATTAAGGGACACTTCCTCACCAACGTGCTGTTGAAATCCCTGCCCGCAGGATTGACGGATTTCTTCGTGGTGCTGGGATTGGTTCTATTCTGCAGGGAATTTAATGTGGAGGGACAGGATGTATCCACCTGCTGTACGATTTTACTCGCCATTGTAGGCTTTATGATTCTCCATACCATTGCCTCCCCCATGACGAAGATGCACTGGGCACTCCTTATCTGCATGATTGGCGGCTGGCTGTTCTGCATGATTTTTGTCAGTCATCTTTTTGCCATCACCGGCATTACCAAGCAGTGTGGTATGTTACTGGTGATCTTTGCCATGATCACAGAACCGGTACTGCGGTATTTAAGTCTGTTGGTGCGGAAACTTAGAGGACTGTATCTGAAGTACCAGGCGACCCACCATAAGAAAGTGCAGGCACGTTAAAGAAAAATTAAAAACTTAAAATAATTAGGAACGCTGATTTTATCAACAAAAAGCCTTGCAGACCGCATAAACACTGTGTTTTCGGAGTCTGTAAGGCTTTCTTTAAAACGATATAAAATTAGGAAAGACGGTTTCAATTAGTAACAAAATAGTAACAAACTATGCCATGTCAAATGGGGTTTTTATCTTCTCAATTTCCTCCCGTAGTTCTTCAAGAGTTCTGTGTCCATATTTGCCATTAGTAATGTCGGTTTGAAAGGAATGTCCCATCATTCTTTTTCGGTCATTCTCGCTTACCTTGAAATGCTCGCAGAGTGCAGAGAAGGTATGACGGCAATCGTGGGGCGTATGTTTTTCTCCGGTAGAGGCATGTCCCATGTCTAGGGCTGTCAGGGTATCGTACATTTGATTTCGGAATACCTGGGCACTGCAGCCGAGTAGGTTTTTATCTTTCTCGCATCTGGAGGCAACCATATCGTAGATGGAGGAATGGATGGGCACAATCCTGTTTTTACCGCTTTTTGTTTTTACACCACCCTTGAAATAGCGAAGTTCCAGATTTACTTCAATGTTGGTAAAGGCCTTAATGCGGAATCCGCTGTAGCACATGATAAGTACCATTTGAATAACCGGACTTTCTTTGTGCTCCCACAGCGTTTTGATTTCATCCTCCGTAAATGGTACGCCACCTTCGTCATCGTCTGGAATGGGAATATAAAGAGCGGTAGAATAGTCTTTATCCACAATGTCATATTTAATTGCGTATTTGTACATCTGATGCATCAAAGAGACTATCAGTTCCTGCGAGGCGTGTTTGAGAGTACAGGCGTTTAGAATATCCTGCATATCTTTATATCGAATCTGTCCAAACCTCATATCATATAGCACAGCGGAATTTTTATAGGCAGCCTGTGTGGAACGCATAGAGGCGGTTTTCTTTCCTTCTTTTAATTCATTCCGGTACTTTTCCTTGTAGAAATCCTCATAGACCTCTTTAAAGGTTGGAGTGCGGTCTATGTATACACCTGTTTTGATTTTTATTTTGCCCTCATTTTCCATCTTGCGTGCTGCCAGCAGTTCGTAGCCTTCATCCCAGGTTTCAACATAGGCAATGGCTTTGGGAGTGACAGGACCCTTGCCAGTGTATTCGGTAACTGGGGGATAAACGCCGTAAGGTTTATAGCGTCCTTTGCCCAGATATTTAATACTGCCAAAACCATTTGGAAGTTTTGGATGTCTTTTTCTTCGTGCCATGTGTATCCTCCTCCTATTTTTGGCATAAAAATGCCCGGTGACTTGTATTTCCACCGGGAGAATGATATAATTTCACTTGCTGAAGGTGGATTATATCAGTACCCCTGGTATAGTTCCTGATCTGCTCCGGTACGCCAATACTGGAGCAGATTTTTTATTGTTCACAGATTGTTTATGGATTTAATAAACAATCTGTATTAAACTAAAAAGGGAGATGAAATATATGCGTATATTTTTGAATAAAATATATAACAGTATTATGTATAGTTTCTTTTTTTTAGCAATTATGGGAGTATATTGTAAAATTACATATAAATATACGAGTGATGAGTCAGTTATATTTTATTTTATAATAGGTGTTATAATAGCAATTATTATACTTCTTGTTCTTCGTCATCTGTTTCGGATGATTCATCTTCTATATTTGAAATAGGAGCAGGCAAGGTTTCAATGGGTCTAATTTGCATTGAGTCTCTGCAGTCTGATAGAATACCAATGCTGGTAAACAATGTTTTGGGGTCAACTCCACATTCCTTCATGCGTTGTTGAATTTCAATAGCTTTCTCTATGTTGTCTAATTCTAGTTTTGTTATTTCTGCATTGCTTTTTCTTTTCTCGTCTTTTATAGATTGAAAATCTTTTATTATTTTAGCAATGCCGGGAAGTTCAGAAGTGAAAAATTTACCACCCCCTAAAATCACAGCAATAGCGATAAATATTATATAATTGGATGTAAACCAACTATATATTTCCTTTATAGCAAAAACAACATCTCCAACAGAATGAACTGTAGCTTGGGTTGAAACTGCCATTTCATCAATATTAGGTGCACATAAAATGGAATTTATACTATAAAGCAAGCCAGAAAATTCCCTTGAGGTTATTTGTCCGGTTTTTCCTACATGAAATACTAGGCGCGTTGTATTGTTATATGAGTAGCAGTTATATAAGTGATCTAAAATTAACTCTGCCGATGAATCGAGATTAGTTATTCCATGATAAGAAGAAATCGTTTTAAATAAATGGAAATTAATTTCATCTCCAGGTATTGTTCTGATAGGAACAATTTTTCGTCTTTTTTTATAGGGGCATGAAATTTCATCTATTAGTACATCTTTATTTTCTATTTTTGAAATAGTTTCAATTTCAAGCTCATAGTCTTTTTCTGGTTCTTCGTAATAAGTGCCAGCATATGCAAATGTCACATACTTACTTGATTCACTTGGAATAACCAATATATCTCCAGGTTTAATATCAAAAATAAAACTTCTACATTTGTTGATAACAAGCGTGGGGCGTTTGATTTCATGATAATCAGACATAATTGTTTGTCCCAATGCATCAGCGGTTGCCGCGGAAAAACTTGTTTGTTCTGTGAGTGTATTCCAAGCAAGGGCTACATAGTTATTTGCTATAAACTCGTGATAAAAATATCCCTTTTTGGTTCTAATCATCCAAAAACGAGTTTCGGACGGAATACGCAAGAGCTGAAAATTAAGTATTTCGTCATATAGTATTGAGAGTGCTAATTCTTCTGTATCCATATTGTTCCTCCAAACATCAAACACCAGTTCGTAAAACTGCCGTTTTTTTTAAGAGGGTATTTATTTGCTATTAAATTGGTTAAAACGTCTCTGTCTCACAGTTTAACGCCCAGAGCAGATGCCGATGCTTTGCCGACCTCAACAAAACATCAGAAACAGTATTTCTGCGAATTTGGTTTGACAAAAATATAGCCACAGCCTATAATATATTTAACAAGGCAGTCGGAAGGTGAGTGCACTTCACCCGACCCGGCGAAATTTATTAGTTGTTATCATAGAGATAGCCGTTCCTAAACTTTACCAGAGAGCAGGACGGCTATTTCTTATGTTTTCGATGGGTATCTATGTAAGTCAGTATCGCCACCAACATGATGACGAAAGTAAAAATGTCATTCCATGAGACCATAATAATCATCCTTTCCGATAGGCTCGAATCAGATGAGAGCATGTCCCCCGACTGCCCGGTTAAATATATTATATTGTCAAGGTACCCGCCCTGGCGCAGAACACCAGGGCGATAGACTATAGAAATCTATTTCAAGCCGGTCTGTGCTTTTGCAACAACCTTTCCATCAGAAAAAGTAATGTTTGCATTGGCTCCCAAGGAAGAACCTTCCCACATGTAAATCTTTGCTGTGTAGCCAGCCACATCAGACTCGGACAGTAAAGAACCTTCCCCGCCGAACAGAGCCACAACTTCGTCATAAGTCATGCCGGTTTCAACAGAATTATACTGTTCTATTGTTATTTCAACGTTATCTCCAGAAGAAACACCGAACTGCGCTTTATTAACAACTTTTCCATCAGAAAAGGTAATGGTGGCATTTCCCCAGCTTTCAGAAGATTCCCATTTGTAAATGACGGTCTTTACACCACCGATTTCTGTTTCAGAAATGTTTTCTCCATCTTCGCCGATAATAGCAACAACTTCATCATAGGTCATGCCAGTTTGGATGCTGTCGTATTTTTCCTCGGTCAGTCCAGTGACTTCTTTTGCAGGAGAGGATGTTGATTCCGTACTGGTAGATGTAGAACTGGACTCTTGCGTAGTTGAATCATCCGATTTCTTTCCACCAATAGAGCCGATGATAAATAATGCGATAATAATGATAATTATCCACTTTAACTTACCACCTTGCTTTTTGCGGCAGACAGGGCATACCTTCGCCTTTTTAGGAATGTCACTCTGGCAGTGCTTGCACTTCTTTGTGGGTCCCTGTACGGGAGCCTGGTTGACGGGTTGCTGATTGGTTTGGATATTCTCACTCATAAGAATTCCCCTTTCATAAGTGTATTTTATCTTAACTCCAGCACGGATAACTCCGGCTCGAAGTAGATAACATAGTTATCAAACTGTGTGCATACTCCATATTTACTTTTGTAGCAGACAAGAGCATCTATCAGAAATTCTTCTGTGACCTCTAAATGGTCAGCCATTTCATAAATGGTATGGCATCCTGCCCTATAGCAGTCCAGAATACCGGCAAGACCTATCAGATTGTTATATGCCCATAGTCTGGCAACCATTTCCTGCTTGCGATTGGAGGTAGAGGACTGGTCTAATATGTTGCCAGAAGTAGTATAGAAATGCCCCAGTTCTTCTGCAAGCGTGCATTTCTTTTCCGTTTCGCCTAAATCTTTTTTGATTGCAATTCGATTTCCTTTTATTCGCCCGCAGTTTGCACGGAGCGGTTTCTCTTTTGTGATTAGGTGCTGTTTATCAGCCTCCATCAATAAATCTGTATATGTAGTCAATAAAATCACCTCATCATAATACTACCCAAATAACTGTACAATAAATGGGACTAGAAATCCTCGCTGTTCATAATATCTTCATCAAAGGCTTTATCTTCATCAGACACATCTTTCATGGCGTGTGCAGCATCAGCACTGTAATCGGAAGTTTCCCTTACCATTATAGGAGTAACATTGCCGGATTTTTTCTTTTCAGCAATGGAACGCTCATATTCTTTTTCCAGTGTGAAATCCACCATTTCTTTGCCGTGTTCATCAAGAGCATGGTACTTTTCCAAAAAAGATAGGTCAATGTTGGTAACCATATCATTATTTATATCAGAAAATTCTTTCATTATATCGCATTTATAAAATTCACATAACTGTATAAGCATTTCGCCAGAAGGCTCTGATTTACCAATTTCCCAAGAACTAAAAGTTGATTGAGGTATATTAAAATGTTCATACACTTCTTTTTGTGAATATCCTGCGAGCTTTCTTAATTTTTTTAATCTATTTGAAAATTCCTTACTTGCCATCGGGCACCTCACTTTCTAATTCCTATTATATATTAAAAAATTAACCAGTCAATAAAAATATTGAAATTTTCGTTAAAAAGTATTGACAAACGAATAAGTCAATATTATTATAAGTATAACGAATTTTTCGTTATAACGAAAGGAGATGATAAGCATTGTCACTGGAACATAACATAGCAGGATTTATTAAGAAAAGAGGGGTAAATCTTTCTGCTATGTCAAGAGAAACAGGAATTCCATATATGTCACTTTATGACAGCCTTTTAAACGATAAACGGGAAAGGCAGTTGAGAGGAAGTGAGTTACTTGCGATATGTGAATTTCTTAGTGTTTCCCCCACAGATTTTGTGGAAGAGAAAGAACCAGTAAAAAAATAGTCCCAAGTGCTGGAACACTTAGGACTATCAAGCATAGAGGTTAAATCAATGTGATACGTGAACTGACATATTGACGGTCAACATCTATGTAGCCTTCTTTTTCAAGTTCAGCAATTACGTTACTGACAACCGGAAAGGAAAGACCAAGAGGAATCATGATATCTAAATCACGAAATTCCGTCGTTCCTGTAGCAGCTTTAGCTTGAAGAAGTTCTAAAGCTTTCTTAGAAATAGAAGTCATACGTGCCACCTCCTCTCCAAGGCATGATCTTCTTAGAAAGCCTTTATTTTTGGAACAAGTAAATTTTAGCACAGAGTTAAAAATATTTTGTGCCATTTTGAAAAGAGAGGAGAAAGGAGGGATAGAGAAACATGTTAAAGGTATCAAAGGTTGATGAACGTATATTCTTTCAGATCAATAATGAAATTGTGGAGATTAAAGATTACAAAATTAAAAGCTCCGCAGACGGTTCTACAGAGCTTTTAATAGTCATTGAGGGAAATGCTAATGTATTTGACTTGTCAGCCAACCTAAAAGAGTAGAGGAAATGGCACTTGTTATCCAAGAGTTACGTTCCATGACGGAGGAAAACTTAGAAAGAAGTCCTTTTTGTGGAGGCACCTGATTATTTACAACCATTTCAAGTAAAGTGACAATCTGCTGGAGTTCCTCACGGTCTGGTGAAGTTGTTGAGGCAACCTGTTCTTTAATTCCTTGAAGAGTGTCATTGTAATTAAGAATAACATTTGATTGTGAACCAATTACAGAACCGTTGGCAGTTCCAATATTAAAAATAGTTGTTGCTGCCGGCGAAGAATTAATTTCAGAAGCAGTTTGGTAATATGCTTTGAGCTGACTTGCTTCTCCCATAAAAAAGTCTGTCATGGTGTCCTTTACATAGAATCTTTCATTTGATGGATTGATAAGCCAATCTCCAACTGTAACATCGGAATTAGGTAGAAAACCTATGTAAGCCTTTGATGTGGATTGTTCGTGATTGGGAAGTCCTTTTAAATCTGAAATAATATGACCATTTCGTTCTACGTGGAAGATAATTCCTCGCTGCTTTATAAAGTTTTGAGCTGGTGACAAATTAAGACTCCTTTCTGGTATAAACCGAATGGAAAAATTAAGAGTAACTAATTTATATTATCACTAAATAAATCAATCTTCAACTTGATTGAGAAAAGGAGGAAGATGGAACACAAAGAGGCAAAAAGGATATTGATTTTCAATACAAAATGCTGGAGTAGGAAGGAGGAAGAATGAGCGAAATTGAGAAGTATTTGAAAGACCAGGAGGAAAGGTTAAGTTTCAGCATAAGCGTTGATAAAGAGCGGCTGGAGATGCACGAGAAAGAATTAAATCGCGTGCAGGAGTTACTTAAAAGTTTTTCCTCTGAAAAGTCGGAAAGGAAAGCAAATCCATTAAGTAATTATAAAACCTGTGAACTGGTGGAGGAATTAAAAACGCGTGAGGGCGTAGAAACACATTGGGCAGAACCCTATGAGGATAAAAATATTCAGGTAAATGGTCCCGCCCTGGTGCTTGTGGTTATTGATTAAGGCGCAAGCAGAAAGGAGTGAGAAGAATAGGAAATCAAAGGCTTACGGTAAAGCAAGCCGCTGCGGAAATTGGATGCGACCCAGAGTACCTCCGCAGACAGATGCGTTCTGGTAAATGGGACTTAGGTTCTGTAATAAGACCCGGTAAGGGGGTATCAATTTATCAGTATTTTATCTTCCGGGCGAAACTGGATAAGTTCCTAGGAATAGAAAGTGGTGAGAACAGCGAAACAGCCGATAGTGCCGATTAAGCGTGCCATTGAAAGCACAATTCTGGCATCAGAGCAAAAGAAAAGTAGGTTCCCCAGCCAACCAAAGCGATGAACCTACTTAACCAACAAAATAGCTGCGCTATCTTTGACGCTATGGTAGCACAGCGGAAAGGAAAATGTCAAATGATATGGAATGCCGTAGATGTGGCTGCCTGTGCGACCCAGGGGACATTATCGGCGGTCTGTGTGACGACTGCCGGGAGCAGGATGCCCAGGAGGAGCGCAAGAGCAGTATGGTAGCGAGATATAACAGCAAATATATACAGTTGGAATTAGATTTTGGGAGGACAAGCAATGGAAGTACCCGTACAGTATGAAGATTTAAAGCAGGGAATGCAGGCTATTGCAACCCTGGAGACAGTAAAAGCAGTGCTGGCAAAGGAAACGTATTGTGAAGAAACATTACGCCACATTTTGGGTGTAACCCTGGAGGATAAAAATGCCTGAACAGATTGAGAACCGGATGGTGGTGGACAGCAAGTGGGAGGATCCAGAGTACAGAATACCTACAAGCAGATTACAGAGAGAACGCAGAGCGTATGAGGACGCAGAAATGGAGGATGAAAGCAAATGGAAAATAAAGAAGTAAAGGTAATCGCAACAGCAGGGCAGGTTGTGTGTGATTTCAACTCTGCCAAACAGTATTTACAGGAGAGATTAGAGCAGTACCAGAATGTTGTCTTTACAGAGGACAGCAAGAAGGAGGCCAAGGGCGTTGTAGCTGATTTACGGAAAGAAAAGAAAGCATTTTCTGACCGGATAAAAGAAGCCAAGGCAGAATACATGAAACCTTTTGAAGCATTTGCAGCACAGGCAATTGAATTGATTGAGATGTACGATGCTCCCATCAATTATATCAACGGACAGGTTGCCGAGTTTGAGCGTAAGCGTATGGAGGAAAAAAGAGAGCGAATCAAGCAACTCTATGTGGAGTGCATTGGTGATATGCAGGACAAGCTGCCACTCACGAAAATCTACAATGCCAAGTGGGAGAACAGCACAACCAACCCCACCCAGATTCGCCGTGAAATGATGGAATATAAGGAAAAGGTGAAGAGTGGACTGGATGCCATAAAACAGATGCACTCCGATGCCGAGAATAAGGCAGTTGCCATGTTCCTGGAGTCTTACGACCTTACCAGAGCCATCCTGTATATCAACCAGTACGAACAGCAGCAGAAAGAAATCCTTGCCAGAGAGCAGGAGCGTATCCGTAGAGAGGAAGAGGAACGCATCCGTAAAGAAGAGCGCGAGAAAATGGAAGCGGAGCGTAGGGAACAGGAAGCAAGAGAACAGGCAGAAGCGGAAAAGCAAGCTGCACTTGAAAGAGCAGAAGCGGAAAAGCAGGAAGCTGTTGAACAGGCAAAGGCAGAAGCTGCCCAGGATGTTGTTGATAGCCTTACTCCCGATTTGGAGGGAGATACCAATCTGTATGAGTACAGAATGTCCTTGACTGCTGACGCAAAAGAAAAACTGGAAATGTATCTGGATAGTGTAGGAATTGATTGGGAGATAATTTAATGGACAATCTGCATATTTATAACCGAGTCCGTTCCGTACCTGATACCGCCTGCCGGAAGATTTCCGCGGGGCGGCTCAACGGGAAAACGGACATTAACCCGATGTGGCGCATTAAGACACTGACGGAGCAGTTCGGTCCGTGTGGAATCGGCTGGTATTACGATGTGGACAGGCAGTGGACGGAAACACATGGGGACGAAGTAGCTGCCTTTGTCAATATTCGCTTGTATATCAATGTTTCCGGGGAATGGTCAAAGCCTATCTTCGGAACGGGCGGTTCCATGTTTGCCGAGGTGCAGAGGAGTGGAACCCATGTATCTGATGAATGTTATAAGATGGCAACCACGGATGCGATTTCTGTAGCCTGTAAGCAGTTGGGGATTGGTGCCGATGTTTACTGGGATGCGGATGCAAGTAAATACACATCGTGTGTTGAAACTGACCGGGAGGAAAACAGTAAGAACGAAACAACCCAGGAAGATGATGTACCCGATGAAATTAAAAAACGCTTTGCGGAAGTTGATGCAGAACTGCGAAGAACAGGATATGCCGCTAAAAGCATTTGCATGACCTACAAGCTGAACAGCGTTTACGAAATGTCAAATTTGCAGATTAAGGACTTTCTCGCAAAAATCAAAAAGATGCCGGATAAGGAGGCACGCTGATGCAGTGCCGAGGAAAGATAATCCAAATCTCCCGTGACATTATGACGCGGGGTATCCTGGTGACGATGGCACTTACGGAGGTATCGGAACAGGCGTTACAGACGGTAAGCGTCTTTGATGATCTGGCTGTTGAGATTAAGAAATACCGGGCGAAAAGGTCATTGGATGCCAACAGATATTATTGGGAACTGGTCACAAGGATAGCGGATAAGCTACACATTACCAATGCGTGCTGTCATAACATGATGCTGAGGAAATATGGGCAGTTTGAACGTTTTGACGGAAAGGTAGTGCAAATTCACATTCCAGATACGGAGGAATCGGAGAATAAAGCATTAGAGAGTGCTGATTTCCACCTGTACCGTACATCCCAGGTCAGTGAGGGAAAAGAAGGTGCGCTGTATCGCACTTATATTTTGATGAAAGGTTCCAGCAGCTACGACACCAAGGAAATGAGCCGGTTGATTGATGGGACAGTAGCGGATGCCAAGGAACTGGGCATTGAGACACTCCCTCCTACGGAAATTGCAAGAATGAAAGAGAGGTGGGGAGTGTGAAACGATTATGGAGCATTTTTACCGAGGATATGGATCATTGCTATTACACCGGAAGTAATGTGGTAGAACGGCATCATATTTTCTACAGCATGGGCGGAGAGAAAAAGAAACCCTGTGAGGAATACGGCTATGTGATTCCCCTCCGCCCAGATCTGCATCCCAATGGAGTCTGTGCTACAGAATATGCCCGCACCGTGTTGGATTTACACCTCAAGCAGGAGTGCCAGAGGGACTTTGAAAAGAACCACGGTACCCGGGAAGAATTTACGAGAATTTTTGGAAGGAGTTGGCTATGAAAATCATTATCGGACTCACCCCAGTGACGAAGAAAAACAGCCAGCAGATTATTAGAGCCGGAAACCGGATGATGATTATTCCGAGTAAGAAATACAGGGAATATGAAACGCAGTGTATGCCTTTTCTGAAACCACTGCACATTGATTATCCGGTCAACATCAAAGCTATGTATTACATGCCTACCAGACGCAGGGTAGACCTCTGTAACTTGCATGAGGCACTGTGTGATGTCCTGGTCAAGCATGGTGTTATCGAAGATGATAACAGCAACATTGTGTTTTCTATGGACGGTTCCCGGGTGTGTTACGACAAGGCATACCCCAGAACTGAAATATACATAGAACGAGTTGAAACACTCAGCGAAAGCTAAAAGAAACCTGTTCATGCAATGAAGTGCGTATCACAAATTTAATCAAAAAAGCCAATATTGCCAACAGCCTGTCAGAGTCCCCCACTCTGGCGGGCAGAAAGGAGGAGCATGGAACATTTTGCAGTATACACGCCGAAAGCGACACCAACGCCACCGGCGATTAGCATTATAGATTTGATTCCCGTAGGACGCGATAACGCAATCTCACGGGACTATCTGGTTACTCTTTGCGTACAACACGGTCTGGTAAAGGAAAATCTCAAAGACAAAGATAGAGCCATGAGAGATTTGATAGGAGATGCACGAGAAGAATATGTGGTCTTGAATCTATCTGATGGAAACGGATATTACAGACCTACACTAAAGGAATTCCTGGACTTGCAGAGACATATCAGACAAATAAAGAGCAGAATCAACAAGCAAGAAGAACGGCTAAAGCCAGAGTTGGCTCTATATGAGGACTACAAGCGAGGGAGACTGACAGAATGAATTATCTTACTGAATTGAAAGCATTTTATGATAGGCTCGAACTAAACCCGCAGCCCAACACTGTAATCGCCTTATGGCATGCGCTTATGTCCATAGCGAATAAAGCAGGGTGGCCAGATACGTTTACGGTAGCCTCATCAGTCCTTGGACTTCGGTCTGGATTAAGTGCATCAGCTCTCAAAAGGGCAAGAAACAAACTTGCCACAGATGGGTTTATAACATGGAAACCGAGAGGAGGTAACCAATCTTCAGTCTACCACATGGTTAGTCTTGTGGGTCAATATGAACCACAAAGCGAACCACAAAGCGAACCACAAAGTGAACCACAAGGTGAACTACAAAGCGAACTACAAAGCGAACCACAAAGCGAACCACAAAGCGGACCCATTATTAAACATAAACAAAAACATAATAATATACCCCTTATATCCCCCGCAGAGACATTTAAGGAGTATTGGGATGCTTACCCGAAAAATGGTAACCGGTCACTGACAGAAAAGGCATATGTTGATGTTCTGCTGTCTGGAATCTCTGCCGATGATTTGCTTTTGGCAGCACACAACTACGCCGAGACTGTCAAGATTTTGGAGACACAGGAGAGATATATCAAGAATCCGGATAGGTTTTTGCGTGAAAACACATTTTTTGAGTATCTGCCCGGAGACTATAAAAAGCCGGAGAGAGAAAAGAAAAAGAACCAGTTTGGCGAGTTCCAGCAGAATGATTATGATTTCGATGCGCTGGAACGGGAACTGTTGAGCAATGGAGGATAGCTAATGTCAAAGCAAATGGAATACATGGCGGTAATATCCTTGTATCCCATTGGCACCCGGCTTCGCTTGGTAAATGATTACCCAGGAGACAGCCATGAGGTATACGGCTACACCAATAACGCGGATGGTGCCTACATAGAGTTCCGGGACGGGAGCAGATTAAACCTGGACAATATCGACCAGATACGGGAGGTGCTGTGATGCAGATGACAGAGAACGAAATCCGCAGGGACTACGCCGGGGCAAAAAATAAGAGTATGCAGATCGGGATCCTGGCAGACCTTAACTGCTGCGCCAAAGACAGGATCAGGGAAATACTGGGATTGATACCCTGCACGGAAAGTATGGTAGAGATTGTCGAGACATCCGGGAACCCAGTGGAGAAATCTGTGGATAAATCTGTGGATAAAGATGCCATCATGTCCAGGCTATACAGCACGCTGGACGATTTGGATAGAGAAATCAAGCAACTGGAAAAGCAATATCAGGATACGGCGATTGCTATTAAAGTTGTATCACAAATGTAAGAAAGGAGTCGAACCTATGCGCATGGCGACGATATATCGGGTTCCTTTGAGAGAAAATGAAAGTCAAATGTGAAATTTATCGTGATTCTATGCAGAACTACAAAAAGTATGGAATCCCCAAGGCACAGCTTGTAATTGCAGATGTGCCTTACAATGTTGGAAAGAACTTTTACGGAAGTAACCCGTCATGGTACAACGGCGGGGACAATAAGAACGGAGAAAGCAAACTGGCAGGAAAGGCGGCATTTAATTCAGATTTCAACTTTAATCTGTACGAATACTTCCACTTTTGTTCCAAGATGCTTAAAAAAGAGGACAAGAAAAGCGTTGCTAGAGGAAGGAGTAGTAACAGCCCTTGCATGATTGTGTTTTGTTCATTTGAACAGATGTCCACGCTTATTGAGGCAGGGAAAAAGTATGGGTTTATTCACTATATACCTCTGGTATTTGTTAAAAACTACAGCCCACAGGTGTTGAAAGCTAATATGCGAATTGTAGGAGCAACGGAATATGCGCTTGTTTTCTACCGCGACAGACTTCCGAAATTCCGAAACGGGGCAATGATTGATGAAGATGGAAAGACAATACGAGGAACAGGAAAAATGATCTTCAACTGGTTTACCTGGGAGAAAGACGGAAAAGATATTCCGAAAATCCATCCTGCGCAGAAACCTGTGGCAGTGTTGAAAAGGATGATTGAGATTTTTACAGACCCCGGAGATGTGGTAATTGACCCATGTTGTGGAAGTGGCAGCACATTAAGAGCGGCTATAGAACTGGGAAGAAATGCGTTTGGATTTGAGATTGACCGAAATTTCTACCAAAGAGCAAAGGAAGAAATGCTGGTGTTTGAAAATATCAATCAGATGGATTTTGAGGACTTTCCGGGGGTGATGCCATGACAATCGAGGAAGTGTGTAAGGAAATGCGTCAGAGCATCCAGCATTGGAAAGACATTAACCAGAATGGATGCAATGACCCGTTTTGGACAGACGGCACAAATATGAACCTGGTGCGGAATCACATCATTTACTATAAGCGTCAACTGGAGAATATCTGCCAGAGTGAGGGATGTGATTTGCCGGAGGAATATTATCTTGCGATGCCACCGGAGGTAGACAATAAGTACATGGCAAATCTAAAGCAGAAAGACAGGGTACAAAGGTTGTTTTACATGAAAGGTGCGCCCGTGCTAAAGCATTACAGTTACGATGAGCAGCAAATGAATTTGTTTTAGCGGACCGGTCAACTACGGTTTGCATAGGAGGAATAGAACATGGAACAGAGATGGATTCCGGTAAGCGAGAGACTGCCGGAAGAGCCGAAAGAAAATGAGATATTTGATAGCAAGCCATTGGAGTTATATCTTGTATCAATTAAAGGTGATTCATACCCATTCAGAGCGTTCTGGAATGGGAAGTTTTTTACAGACGGTTGGCAAAAGTGTGATGTCACAGCATGGATGCCCCTGCCAGAGCCGTACCGGGAAAGTGAGGTGGATTACGCACCCATGACCAATGCAGACCGGATTAGAAGCATGACAGATGAGGAACTTTTAGATTTTCTTTGTTCGATTGAAACATATGAGCAGGGTAGTGCAAAGACCATTGAGGGCGGCGTAGCAATGTGTTCTGTTACAGATGTGGAACAATGGCTTAAGGCAGAAAGTGAGGAAAAAGATGGAGAATAGATGGGGTTTACATTATCCAGAATTATGTACCACAGCATTTGATAAAGAACTATGAAGTTAATCTAGCTACAATCTGCCAGTGTACCGGACTTAAGGACAATAATGGCAAGCTGATCTGGGAGAATGACATTGTAAATTGCATAGATGCAGAATGCTGTGGTTACATTGGCTGGAATGAAAGCGAAGCAGGTTTTTACTTTTATGTATTGCTTGAAGATGGAGGTTTTGAAGAGGAACATATTTACGATTATCAGGATTGTATGGAGATTATCGGGAACACATTTGATAACCCGGAATTGTTGGAGGTGTAGAGATGGAGAGATTAACAACTAATAAGAATGTATTAGATATGGGAATGTATGAGTTGGCACATAACTGCTGCTACATAGCAGAGGATGGAGCTGGCAGATACAGAGATTATGAAATGGATATGGACCAGAGGGAACTCGTAAGAGAATTGATGAAACAACTGGCACAAGAGGATATGCCTAGCAACCCTATATCATTCGACGAGACAATGATGGATTACCTAGCACTTAATCCCTGCCAGGATGTCAGCGGTCTGATTGCCCTACTCTATCACAATATGTGGGCAATGGCAGACTTGAGAGAAAAGCTGAAACGCTACGAGGATGCCGAGGAACGCCTTACTGATATGTTCGACGGTTCACTCACCCTGGAAATGGTAGTGGATGAACTGGAACAGCAATTAAAAGAGCCGGACAGTCCACATCCGGTAAACGCCAGAATCCTTACTCACAAGGAATCTGCAGACTGGGATGCCTACCGGGCAATCGGTACACCGGAAGAATGCAAGGCGGCGAGAGAAAAGCAGATGCCGAAGAGACCAAAGGAGTACGAGGATAAGTATTACGGCTGTCCTACTTGCGGGAATGTACTTTTGCATAAGTGGGAGAAATACCCGGACAAGTTGATGGATAAGAGTAATGGGTTGCTATATTGCCTTGGATGCGGCCAGAAATTAGATTGGAGTGATGAAGAATGATAAAAAACAAGTCCATCCTAGAAGAAATAGAACGGCAAAAGCAAGAGGTTTCTTGCAAAAATTGTAAGCATTGTAATTTAAACGCATACAATGGTGGGCGGTATTATTGCAAAAAAAGAAGTGTATTTGACGATGTCGGCGAGATTGAAGAATGTTACGAAAGTAGGTGGAAGAATGAGTGAAGAACTTAAACAATGCCCGTTCTGCGGCGGAGAAGCAAGTTTGAATTACGAACGCATACCGGGAGAAGATAAAGGAGAATAAGTGAAAGGGGGATGCAAGTGAGTGAGGAGGAAATCTATAAAATTTGCATGGGTGTAGACAGTTTCATTGCAAAAGAATTGGCAGAATCTATCACGCGAGGGACAAGCTATGACCTGCTTGAGGCTCACTATGGCATCCTACCAATCAGCAGGAGAAGTTTCTACCGGCGGCGTAGTACCGTGCAACGGCTCATGCGCCAGAGAGGGATGCGCTACATAGAGGAAAGGAATGGACAGTTGAGGATGGTGTGGAACGGGAGCAACTTGATATAGAGACTGGGAAGGAGAGGACTAAACACCCTCTCTTTTTTGCACCAGTAAGTTGGCACAAATCCTCTGCCTGTCTGCTTTACAATAATGGTATGAGAGGAGAGCCATGTACAAATCACAAAGAAACTATGAAAATGCACAGAGAGCGATCTATAACGGAACTGGGGAGTACCAGATTCCAGAGATAGAACCGGTACAATATGAGGGATGCGACTGGATTGGATTTAATTATGCCAGCACTGCAAAGGACAGGGAAAAGAAGGGAGTGCATTTCTTCCTGGACGATTACCAATTTATCCGATTGTGGACGGATCCGGATAGATACATTGGTATGCTGCAGCAGTTTTCCTATATAATGTCCCCGGATTTCTCTATGTATACGGATTTCCCCAAGGCGTTGCAGATATATAACCACTATCGGAAGCACTGGCTGGCGGCGTACTGGCAGGAGCATGGCATAAGGGTGATTCCAACCATCTGCTGGAGCGATAAGGATTCCTTTGAGTGGTGCTTTGATGGAGAACCTACACACAGCGTGGTGGCAATCTCCTCAGTGGGAACCCAGAACAGCAGGGAGCGAAGGCAAAAGTTCCTGGATGGATATATGGAAATGGTGGACAGGCTGCAACCTACACAGATTATCTTCTACGGCAGTGTACCGGAGGAGTGCAAGGGCAATATTGTGAGGGTTAAGGCATTTAGTGAGAAGTGGAATGAAGCGGAGGTAGCACAATGGTGATGAATTTGCAGTATTTTGGCGGGCGGGGCAGTACCAGTGGACTTAACCAAACTAAAACTGTACAGGTACGGAAGGTTGATGGTGTCACAGGGAGCGTTTTTTCTACTTATTCAGACACATTTAAGGAATCAAAAAATTCTATATGGATTGAAAACACAAACAGACCACATGGAGTCATAAAAACATCAAAAGGTGAAATGCATTTACAAGGAGATAAAAAAGACAAGTATTCCTTGCTGGATAAAGTGAACACAGCCATTGTTCATTTGAGTGGAGTTGGAAAAGATAATCCAAAGAGAGAGATAACAAGATTAAATAAACAGTTAAAGAATATACGAGATTTAGGATTTGATGTGCCGAGAATTACTGTAGGACATGATGAAACTATAGCTTATGTAAAGAGAAATCTTTCTACAAGACAGTATTAACAGGAGGAAGTATATGGGTGGCAGAGGTGCCAGCAGTGGCATGAGCGACAGTGGCAGGAAATACGGGACGGAGTTTACAACTTTGTTTAAAGAGGGAAATATCAAATTTGTAAAATACAATGAGTCCAACAATGCCAAAGACCCACTGGAAACAATGACACGAGGAAGAGTATATGCAACCGTAAATGATCACAATGAGATCAATTCGATCAATTATTATGACAATAGTGGTAAAAGGGTTAAAAGTATCAATTTATTGCATGATCATACAACGATAACAGGAGAGCACACACATTTAGGATATTATCATAAGGAAAATGGGACAAGAAAACTTACAACTCAAGAAAAGAAGATAGTTGAACTTGTAAAAAAAGCATGGTACGATAGAAACAGCAAGTAGTCGTATAGGGTGATTACACCGTGATGGCGGTTACTCCGGTTAGAATCCGGACGCTTGCTTAAAGGATGTACCATAACGGTATGTCCTTTTTTATTGCCAGAAAGGAGGTAGTCAGTGGCAGCAAAGAAAAATCCATTAAGTGACAAAGCATATCAGATGTATAAGCAGGGGATGAAGTTGGTGGACATTGCCACGGAACTGAATGTGCCTCCTGGAACGGTAAGGCGGTGGAAAAATAACCAGAATTGGGATGGAGAACGTTCGGAATCAAAAGCGAACGATAAAAGCGAACGTTCGGGATCCGTCTCCTGGGTGAACATAGAGCATGAGTATGTGACTGACATCAGAAAGAAGCCTTGTACGTTGGAAGAACTGGCAGCCAAACATAATATTGCCATTGGAACCGTTGAAAAATACTCTATGCAACATGAATGGAGCGAAAAGAGAAAGGAATATAAGAAAAGCATCCAACAAAAAGCCCTGGAGAAATCCGCAAATAAGGATGCAGACCGTATTGCACGGCTCCTGGAGATAGCAGACATGGCCACAGACAAGGCAGAGCGGGCTATCAAGGAACTGGAGCAGTATGTTGTCCGGGACAAAAAGCGAACCCGAACGGTGGAATATAAGGACGATAAGGCAATCGGCAAGCCTACCAAGGAAGTGATTGACGATACCGAACACGTTCGCATGGAGACGGGACCCGTAGACCGCCTGGGGCTGTCCCAAGTAACCAGTGCGTTGAAGAATATTAAGGAACTGTATGCACTGCCTGTGGATATGGAAAGCAAGAAGTACCAGGCAGAACTTGACCGCAGGAAAGCAGAGAAGGAGGGCGGGGAGTCTGCGGAGTATGAATCCGATGGCTTTATGGAAGCCTTGCAGAGCGATGTGACGGCAACCTTTAAGGAGGATGATTCGGTTGAAACGTAAGGCGTTGTTTAGGTTTACCCCATTCAGTCACAAGCAGAAAGTAGTCCTTGAGTGGTGGATGCCAGGTAGCCCGTATGCAGATAAGGACGGCGTTATTTGTGACGGCTCTATCAGATCGGGAAAGACAACGGTAATGTCCTTGTCATTCATCATGTGGGCAATGGAAACATTTGACGGACAGAACTTTGCCATGTGTGGCAAGACAATCCAGTCCCTGCGCCGTAATGTGATTGGCCAGTTGAAAATGATGCTCCTGTCCAGGGGGTATCGCGTGGAAGAACATAGGTCAGAAAATTACATGGTTATCCGTATGGGAGCCAAGGAAAATACATTCTATCTGTTTGGTGGTAAAGATGAGGGCTCCCAGGACTTAATTCAAGGTATCACACTGGCCGGAGTATTCTTCGATGAAGTAGCCCTTATGCCGGAGTCATTTGTTAACCAGGCGACAGGACGATGTTCTGTGGACGGTTCCAAATACTGGTTCAACTGCAATCCAGAGAGTCCGTCACACTATATCAAGACAGAATGGATAGATAAGATTACGGAAAAGAATATGATCCGTGTTCACTTTAACATGCGGGACAATCCCAGTCTTTCAGCAAAGGTTATTGAACGATATGAGCGTATGTATAAAGGTGTGTTCTATGACCGTTTTATCCGGGGCCTGTGGGTAATTGCCGAGGGACTTGTCTATGGGATGTTCGACAAGGAAAAGAACATCTTCCACGGCGAATATACATACAGTCCTCAATCATCCTATTATCTTTCCATCGACTACGGAACCATGAACCCGTTTGCTGTGGGACTGATGGAGTTGCAGAATAGCGGAAGGGTGCGGATGCTCCGTGAAGGGCATTACTCCGGCAGGGAAAAAGGAGTGACGATAGATAATGAGGCATATTACAAAATGATACAGGAGATCACCGGAGACTTCCCGATCACATCCATCGTAATAGACCCGTCTGCCGCAGCCATGAAAGCAACCATCCGTAAGTACGGGGAGTACACCTGCACGGATGGTAACAATGATGTACTGAATGGCATTCAGGAAGTAACGAAGTATCTCAACCTGGGGATGCTCCAGATACATGAAAGCTGCACCGAAACGAAAAAGGAGTTTGGCGCGTATGCCTGGGACGAAAAGGCAGTGGGGGAGGACAGGGTAATTAAAGAGTACGACCACCACATGGATTTAATCAGATATTTCATATACACCGTAGCGAGAAGATACAATAGAGGACTTATTTAGGAGGATGTAATGGGAGTATTATCAGCAATCAAAGAATGGTGGAACAGAATGTTCCAGTCCGAAATGCAAGACCAGTTTCATGTAAGTGGTATCACTTCCGGGGATATGCAGAAAGCAATTCAGAACTGGATGCTGATTTACAGGGGAGAACCGGATTGGGTAGACCCGGAGGAAGGGATCAAGACAATCAAATTTGCAAAATTTGTGTGCGAGGAAATCGCCCGACTTGCTACCCTTGCCATAGATGTGACCTTTGACGGGAGCCGGAAAGATTACATGACACAATTCTGGGAGAAGTCCGTGCATGACCATATCCGGGAGTGGACGGGACTTATGTGTGCATGTGGTACTGTTATCCTCAAGCCGAATGGTGTTGGTGTGGATATTGTGACACCAGATAGATTTGCCATCACGGAACTGGACGGAAATCACAATATCACAGGCATCGTATTTCAGGACGATTACCAGGAGGACAAGGACTATTACACTAAACTGGAATATCACAGGTTTTTCACAGCAAAGGTGCGGATGCCAGAGGAAGAACAGTATACTGATAAGACATACTACTCCATATCCAACCGGGCGTATGTGTCACGAAATGCTGGGGAACTGGGAAAGCCTATTGACTTGTCAATGACGAAGTGGGCTACCCTGCAGCCGGATGTACATATCGCGAAGAAAAGCGGAGAGCAGATAGATACGATGCTGTTCGGCGTGTTCCGGATGCCATCCTCCAACGACATCGACCTGAAAAGCCCTCTGGGACTGTCCGCCTTTGCAGATGCTATTGAGGAACTAAAGGATTTGGACATTGCTTATAGCCGGAACGCAGAAGAAATCTTTGATAGCCGCAGGATGGTGATGGTGGATGACCGTCTTGTGATGAAACCCGCGTACAAAGACGAAAAAGGGCAGACGATAAGACCACAAGTAAAGCTCCCTAAGTTCTTTAAGACGATAGCCGGGATGGATAATGGCGATGAAACTTACCATGAAATCAACCCGACATTGAATACAGACACCAGAAAAAGCGGCATCAATCAACAGTTATCTCTTGTCGGCGTGAAGTGCGGATTCTCCAACGGATATTTTGTCATTGATGAAAAGACCGGCATGGTAACGGCCACCCAGGTAGAGTCAGACGACAGGCGTACCATCCAGCTTATCAAGGATGTACGGGATGCAATGCAGGACTGTCTTGACAACTTGTTTTATGCGCAGTCGGTATTTGCGGATTTGTACGGACTTGCACCGGTGGGAGACTATGAACCGCAATACGATTTCGGCGATATTACCTATAATGAGGAGGAAGATAGGGCGCGGAATCTTACTCTTGCCAACTCTGGATATATTCCCAAATGGCAGTATCTTGTACGATTTGAGGGATATTCCGAGGAAGATGCCAAAGCAGCGGTGCAGGAGGCTAGTGGGTCACAGGAAAAAGGATTGTTCGGGGAGGAATAAGGATGGGGGGAGATTAAATGAGATATGACAATACAGTAGGGAGCGTACATATCCATCTGGACACATCCCGGATGGATGCCAATTTAAAGAGGGCGCAAGATAAGCTGGACATGCAGGTCCTTAATGACATGGTGCCGTATATGCCGATGAAACAGGGACACATGATAGAGCAAACGCAAATAATAGAGCCGGGACTCATTGAAACCAATACCCCGTATGCACATTACCAGTATACCGGATTGGTACGCACGGATGAGAGCGGCAGGACATTTGTAGGAGAGGGCGAGAGCAAGCCAGTGCTGACTGAACGCCCATTGCATTATACAAAGCCGGGAGCGACAGACCACTGGTTCGAGGCGGCAAAACAACAGCATGGGCAGGAATGGATTGACCTGGTTAAGAGAGAGGTAGGAAAAGGATAGGTGCTGACTCCGAATTATTTCTACGGAAAATCAGATAAGTTAATAGAGATGTACCAGGAACTGGAGGATTGGATTGTCCAGGACATTGCAATGCGACTGATTAAGTCCGGGAAATTGTCTGGAACGGCAGACCGGGAACTGTGGAAATTGGAGCAGATGGGCTTGCATCACACAGAGATTGTAAAAAGAATCGCACAGATGTCCGGTAAGAGCCGGAATGAGGTCAGACGGCTGTTACGTGATAGTATTATGACCTCATTTTCTGATGATGAAACAGTCCTGGAAAGACTAGGGGCATCCCATAAGCGTCCGTTGAAGAATAACAGCGTGGTAAAGACGATGAATGCGGAACTGATGAAAACTTATGGAGAGTTGGACAACCTCACCAGGACAACCATGCTGCAATCCCAGAGGGATTTGCTGAATATGCTCAACGATGTGGATTTTCGGGTGGTATCCGGGTTACAGTCTTATAATAGTGCTATCTGTGAGGTACTGGACAACTATGCCGAAAGAGGAGTGATGATTGATTATCCCACAGGGGCAAGGCGTTCACTGGAGGCGGCGGTGCGGTGCTGTGTGGTAACCTCTATGAATCAGACAGCAGCCCAGGTAACCAATCAGTACATAGCGGAAAATGGCATTGAATATGTGCTTGTCTCTGCTCATCCAGGGGCGCGGTATGATAAGAAACACCCAGAAGGGGTGCAGTCCCATGACCACTGGCAGGGGAAGGTGTACAAAATCGTAGGAAGTGACGAAGATACACCTAACTTGCTAGAATCTACCGGATATACCATAGATTTAAGCACCGGACAGGGGCATGTAGTCAATCCTCTGGGATTGCATGGGTATAATTGTAGACATTCCCACAAACCGTGGGATAAGTCTCTTAGAAATCCGTACCTGGGCAAAGACGGAAAGCCTAAAATTGATGCACATGAGAGCCAGAAACTCTACGAACAGCAACAGCAGCAACGTACAATGGAGCGCAGCATCCGGCAGACAAAGCGGGAACTGCTGGCAAAGCAGACAGAATTGGTCGGTATCGCAGAAACTGATGTAAAGGAGATTCTGCAGCCGCAATATGATAAGCTGGCCTACAAACTCCGTATGCAGAATAAGCAGTACAAGCAGTATTGTGCGGATAACGGCTTACAGACACAGAATGAACGGCTCAAAGTTGCAGGGTTTAAACGTGCGGAATCTGCCCAGGCAAACGGACGGGCTACGGCGTATAGTAATACCATAAAGACACCGGTGGAAAAAGCGGAGAATATAGGTTATACTAAGAGAACAGCAGAGGAATTCAGACAGACCGCGGAGCAGATAAGAGAGGAAATTACCGAGTATTCTGACAGACCATCTAAATGGAGTGGAAACATAGATATTGATAACTCTATTTTGGACAGGGGCTTGTTGGGTACAAAAGAATGGTCATGCAACATTACACTGGCAGATACGGTGGACGATGGAGTAGTGTGGCATGAAATGCTCCATTCCTGTTCAGCAAGCCATTATGAGCGAGAGATATACAGTGCAAACGAATATATCGAGGAGGCAACAGTAGAATGGCTGAAACAACAGATATGCCAGGAGAAAAATATTTCCAGCGTGTATTCTTATGAGGACAAGACGATTGTCCTGCAGGCGTTGAATAAATTTTTCAACTTCGGAACAGATATGGAGTTTGCAAAGGAAATATTTAATATTCCACTTCCCGAACGTTATCAATGGCTGGAAGATAAAGTGAATGAATCTTTAAAACAAGCCGGAGCCTCATTTGAAGATTTCTATGAAGTTATGGATTTTGTTAAAAGACTGAAAGGCGGCGAAAATGGCAGACATCAAGGGACTAATTGAATTTATAGAGGAATACAAAGAAAAAAATAAAATCACTGAAAATTCAAGTGAGGCAGATAAACTAATAGCGAGAATTCAAGAGAAAAAGTACACAAAAGAAGAATACTTTGCGACTGAAAAGGAAATAGAGGATTTTATGAAATCGGATGTCTCGGAAAGCGAAAAGCAAAAGGTTCTCTACAGTGGATATCCCGAATCGTTATACATGTTATGTTCTGCAATCAGGGAGGGTAAACTTGATATTTAGAGGGGCGTAATGCCCCTCTTATTTTTCCTGTTGTTTATCCATATAAAGGATAGTAGTACCGTATGGTTTTACATACAGGGTTTTATCAATCCTGCGGATATAATTTTCAACTCCGTTATTGCGAATCTGAATCTGAAAGGATTCCGTTGATTTTTTGGTGGTAAAAGATAAATCTCCCTTTTTAAATTCACCGGATTGATTAAAAAAAAGTCTATACATGTAACCACAACCATGCTCACCCTTATGCTGTAGCCATAAACAAATAGGATATTTGCAATTCCTTTTAGTAGAAGTATATGGTGTAAGAGCAATAAGGGAGGATGGGTAGTTTTGAGGATATACACATTCAGTATCAATTTCAGTGGGAGATATTACTGACCTAAAGTATTTGTGAAAAGGTTTTAGGAGAGTAGTGACGGTGTAGAGATATTCGTATGCTTTATCAAGATTATACCCATCAAGAGCAATGTATGCAAAACTCTCGTAATTAAAAGGTTGTTTCAAGTCAAAAGGTTTCATGTCGTAAATGGAAACATCTTTATAACTTATATTTAAATTATTTTCCCATTTTATTCTTTCGCGTTTATGATATTGCTCCGTTTTTGGATTGGGGGTATATGTGGAAACTGTGTGAACGGGCAGAGGAGGATTTTTCGTATCGGGTAATTTAAACAAATCAAGAAATTTTTGGATTATTGTCATGTATAAAGTGTTCCTTTCTGCTATGTAAAAAGATACTTGAATTTTATCACATAGAGAATAAATGTGCATTAAAAATCCCCGCATACATGAGGTAGGCGAGGATTTTTCTTTAGAAAGGTTTTAAATATGGGATAGGGGCGTCGTTACCATCCTCTAAAAGAATTTTAACATGTTCTGGTACGTTGAGTTCAAGGGAGTCAATATCTGGTTCTTTTTTCCAATCTTCTAAGTAATCAGTTTCATTTTTTCCAGATAATTCAACGAGCGTGGCTAAGTGAGATTTTACACTTTCCACAATTTTATCGAAATCACCATTGGAGATAGCAACCTTATCATTTCCTTCACCAATAGAAATATAGTTACTTGAATATTGCAAGGAACCGTCTTTATAAGCATCTACGGTTACATCTTCTGCACGTTTATAAATACATTCTAACAGTTTTATAACAGTGTAAAAACTAAGAGAATTTCGACTGACTTCTTTATATTCAGAAGTATTTTGATATTCTGCCTTATATTCTCCAAAACAGCCATTAAGAAGATAGAGTACGCTAACGTTTAAGGCATTGGCTATTTTTTCGATAGTTTCAATTTTAGGGTTTGCCTTGCCTAGTTCATATTGGCGAATTTGAACTTCATTTATTCCGGATAATTCGCCTAATCTCTTTTGGGTAAGTCCTTTTTCTTTTCTAGTCTTACGGATATTTTCACTAACTGACATAAAAACACCTCCTTGATTACTTTTAGTATATCATAAAAATGTAAAGACAGAATAAAAATATTCTCTTTTTCATATTGACAGAATAAAATACCTCTGATATTATTAAACGCATGAGAACAAAAAACTTCTGAAAGGAGGAAATGTATGGTAACATCCAAAAGTCAATTATGTATTGATACATATAAGGTACAGCTTTTAATGGCAGAGAAATGTATGAATCCTTACGATTTATGTAGTAAAGCCGAAATGAATTATCAGTCGTACCAGCGATTGATGAAAACAGAGAACTGTAAGATTGCTACATTAGGAAAGATTGCAAAAGCGTTGGAAGTATCCGTGACAGAAATTCTTAAGGACACAAAAAAAGAGTAAACACAGTAAGTTTGCAGACCATTGTGTTTACTCAAAATGGAACCTATAAACCATAGGAATTTCCTATTCGCATTATAGGGGATTCCACCAGTTATTGCAAGGAGGAATTGCAAAATGCAAAATCAAATGAAAATCTTTAACAACCCAGAGTTTGGAGAGATACGCACGGTAATGATTGAGGGAGAGCCGTGGTTTGTTGGTAAGGATGTATGTCGGGCACTTGGGTATGCAGACACATATTCTGGTGTGCGAAAGAATGTAGATGCAGAAGATAAGAGGGGGTGCCCGGTGGGCAGTACCTCTGGAACGCAGGAAACAACAGTTATCAACGAGAGTGGGTTATATTCTCTTATATTTGGTAGTAAGTTGGAGTGTGCGAAGAAATTCAAAAAGTGGGTAACTTCTGAAGTCCTTCCATCTATTCGTAAGACGGGCGTATATGGGCAGGCTCAAATACCACAGACAACTGATGGTAAAATTGCTCTTTTAGCACAGGGACACACAGAACTTAGAGAAGAAATTGAAAGTGTAAGACAGGAACTTGATGATTTTAAACAGGACATGCCGCTTTTAGCAGTGGAATGCGATAGAATTACATCGGCGGTAAGCAAGAGAGGAATTGATTCACTGGGAGGAAAAGGAAGTAACGCCTATAAAAATAACTCCATACGTGGCAAGGTGTACAGAGATATACACCGGGAACTGAAACGCCAGTTTGGTGTCACTACATATAAAGCAATCAAGAGGAACCAGTGTGACCTTGCTGTGTCCATAGTAGAGGAGTACGATCTTCCTCTTATCCTGCAGGAGCAGATTAGCGACTGTAATGCACAGATAAGCATGGAGGTAGACTGATGGGCAACGATGAAGTGATGCAAATGATGATTGACCTGGTAGAGATGCCAGAAGAAAACTTTAATGACTGCCAGGAATATGTCAAAAACATAGATGCCTCCGACAAGACAAAAGCATTTTTTGAGGAAATGATGCGGGTGGCACTGGCAAAGCGGAAAAAACTGGAAATGATACAAGGAGAGTAAGGGCATGGAGCGAGAAGAAATAATTAAAATTATGGAAAATGAGTTTGATAGCCAACCGATGGCAAGCCAGCGCACGATAGACGGATATTCAGCCTTGCATGATGCTGTTGAAGAATATGCCAATGCAGTGCAGGAAGATGCTTTTTATTGGGGCTATATGACAGCTATGAAACAGTTCAAGAAAGCAGGGGAAGAAAAATGAAAAATGTAGATTATAGTGTTTTATTACAAATCAGTGAGAAACTGTATGAATTGGAACAGACAACATCAATTCTTGAACTTATGCAGGTGGCGCACACAGAAGATGTCGGTTCATTTAATCAAGGTGCCGTAGCAGATGCACTATTTCATGTTTATAACAGCCAAAGAACCGCGTTAGATGCCATACATAGTCTTATTGATGAATAACTAGAGCGGCATGCCCTAAATGACAAGGCTTAAATCCATGAGACCCACTTCGGATATTGTGTCCGGCGTGGGTCTTTTTCGTTACAAAAATGGCACAAATCTTTCTTATACCCATGTTACGATATAAGAAAGTGAATAAGCACCGGGCAGAACGTAGGAGTCTGCCTGCTAACCTAAAACAGCTATGGGCAGTCGAAAAGGGCGCATCCGGGTTTTGGGCGTGCCTTTTTTGCGCGGTGGAGCAGTGGCAGCTTACCAGAGTGCTTTTCTGGATGTCGGAGGTTCGATTCCTCCCTGCGCGACTGCCAGCTATGGGGTAAATAGCAACTCAATCGTGCCGGACTGACCGGAGCAACAACTTGGAAAGAGAGAGGTAGAAACAATGGTAAAAGTAATCAGTGAATTGGAGAAAATCGGACTGGAACTGACAGACGAACAGAAAGAATCCATCAAAAAGAGTTTCGGAGAGGAAGTCTATTCAAAAAGGGAACTGGATAATAAGGTTCAGAAAGCAGAAAACGACAGGGACGACTGGAAAACACGCGCGGAGACTGCAGAGGGAACTTTAAAAGGATTCGAGGGCAAGGATTTCGATACCATCACAAAAGAGCGTGATGATTGGAAAAAGAAAGCAGAACAGGCAGAGATTGACTATAACGCTAAGATTGCCGAGCGTGAGAAAGCGGACTTGCTGAAAGAGGCGATTGGAAATGTGAAGTTTTCTTCCGAGTCTGCGAAAAAGGCTGTGATGGCTGATATTGCTGCCAGTGTAACCGTAAAGGATGGCAAACTCATTGGTTTTAATGATTTGCTGGAAAATGCAAAGAAGAATGACGCTGGGGCTTTTGTTGATGAAAAGGCAGAGCAGAACCAGGCAACTTTTACCAATCCGATGGGAGCCGGGGTAAATACCGAGCCCATCACTGGTGACCCAAACAAAATGGACTTCGCGACCTATAAGAAGTGGCGCGAACAGAATCAGTAAGGAGGACCTAAATGGGAAACACAATTTTAACACCGCAGATTATTGCGAATGAGGCATTGATGGTATTGCAGAGCAATCTTACAATGGCAAATCTCGTACATAGAGATTATTCCAACGAGTTCGTAAAGGTGGGCGATACCATCACCGTAAGAAAACCCGCTACCTTTGTAGCGAAAAACTTCACCGGTCAGACCCAGGCACAGGACATTACCGAGGGTTCCGTAACTGTCAAGATGGACAGATTCCGGGATATTACCGTCAATGTTGGCTCTAAAGAAATGACCCTGGACATCAGAAACTTTTCCGAGCAGGTCATTACTCCGACGATGCAGGCTATGGCACAGCAGATTGATGCGGATCTTCTGGCAGTAGGCATTTCCAAAGCAGGAAAGAAAGCAACCGTTTCCGGGACTCCGGTGCTGTCAGACATTGCAGGTGTGGGTAAAGCTTTAGACCAGGCAAAAGCACCCAGAGCGGATAGACGGTTAATCTTACCGCCCACTACCCTGTACAAATACAATACGCTGGATAACTTTGCGAAACAGTGCTATAAAGGCGATTCCACAGCACTGAAAGAGTCTGAAATCGGTAAAGTATACACCTGCGAGACTTTCATGTCCCAGAACTGCCCGGAGAACCAGAATGATACTCCTGGAACTGTTACATCCTACAAGGTTACTGGCACAAAGGACGCAACGGAATTTACTGTTTCCGATGGAAAGACTGCAACAGCAACCATTAAGAAGGGTGACCAGTTAATCGTGGGAGGTTACCTTTACACCGTTACCGAGGATGTTACACTGGCATCTGGCGGCGGTACAGTTAAGGTAGACCAGAATATCCCCGAAACAGTTACCAGTGTTGATGCTTTTATCGTCAACAAGGCTCACGCTTTAGGATTCCACCGGAACGGCCTGGCACTTGTAACACGTAACCTTGAATTGCCTATGGGTAACAAAAACGCCTACATTGCATCTGCTGATGGTCTGGGAGTCCGTGTCGTATTCTCTTACGATTCCGACCACAAGCAGGACAAGATTTCCTTTGATATGATTTACGGTATCAAGGAACTCAACACCGACTTGCTTGTTGACTTCGCGTAAGAAAGGGGGGATTCCGGGATGGGATATACCACGTATAACTTCTACAAAGAAAAATACTATGGGGATTCTATCGAGGGATCCCTTTTTCCAAAGTGGGAAAGCAGGGCAAGCGATAAGCTGAATCAGTTGACCTACGGGAACATTGACGAGGATGCAAGGGCTGTCTACGACGAAGAAATCCAGAAAGCCACCTGCGCACTGGCTGATCTGCTCTACCAGATAGATTTCAAGACCAGCCATGCCAGTGATGAAAAGGGTGGAAATATTAAGTCAATGTCCTCTGGTGGGCGGTCAATCAGTTTCGGGAGCAACGAGACGCTGATTGACAAGGTACTGGGGGATAAGGCAGCACAGACAAGACTTTGCCTGGATGTGGTAAGCGAATATCTGTCCGGTACTGGGCTTATGTACGCAGGAGTGTGATTATGGGATTTTTTGATAATAAGATGGCGACTCTTTTCAACCGTTCTTACAACCAGGAGACGGAGGAAGAAAAATACTTTCTGACTTTGTTGGAAGGCGTGGATCTGGTTGAAACCCGTGGGGCGAATGTCACGAAAAGCGGAACGGACAGTGCAGACAGCGCGAAATTGTACCTGGACTATTCCGCCTTACCGAAACCGTACATAGAGCCTAAAGCGTGGGACGCACTGTCAGAGGAAGAAAAGCGAAACTTTATTACATTTCATCCAACGCTGGATTTCTTTGCTCTGGGGGACTGCACGGGCGTGGAACTGCCAGAATCCTATGCCTATGAGTGGGCGAGAGAGAACCTGGACAATGTGTACAAGGTCACAAACGTAGATAAATATGAGGATATTTTACCTCATTTTGAAGTTGGAGGTGTATAACGTGGACGAGAAAGAAAAACTTACCATCCGGGATGCGGAGAACGCAGGAAAAGGACTCCTGGCACTGGTAATGGCATACCCAAATTATCCGAAAGGATTTAAAGCAGACAACCAGACCGTGAAATGGAATGACATTAATCCGGAGCGGTCTATTGGACTTTTCCCTATGCAGGGAGCAGTGTATCTGGAGAAGTATGTCAGTGGCAGCTATGTGGCGCAGATGCCGTTCCAGTTGATTTTTCGAAGTTCGCCTACCACGAACCGGACAAGTATGGATGCACAGCAGATGCTCAATGACCTGGCAGCATGGATGGAGGAAAGTGGGATTGAATTCAAAGATCCGCACATGAAACTGGAATCAATTAACCGTACATCACCGGTATTTGGCGGCGGTAAAAGTGAGAAAAACACTGACTATGCCGTAAATATGACGATGAAGTATTTTTATCAGAAATAAAGGAGGAAAAGAAAAATGGCATTGGATAGAACAAACATGGTTTCTCTCATGGACATTGGATCTCTTATGGATGGCAAAACATCGAAAATCGTAGAGATGGGAGACGGATTTAACGAGATTACAGAGGACTGGGGTCCCAATACGGAATCGACACAGTATGTAAATATGAAAAGCGCGAGCAATACCGTAAAAGGATATGCACTGTCCATGTCCCCGGAGCGAGCCCATCTGTCTGATGAAATGCAGACTGTAATCAATGAAGTGTTCAAGAAGTTTCCTACCGGAACACAGTGTGAAACGTATTACTACCGGTTCTACAAGAGCGACATCACCGGAACAACCGGGGATTGTATCAGAGTCCCCGTCACGGTATGTGCATCCAGTACGGGTGGAGCAGGTGGTGATAACCTTACTTCCACCATCCAGATTAACGGCAACGGTGATGTGGAACTGGGCACTATCACAATCGGTACCAGTGGAGAATTCACCTGGGCACCGAAAGAGGCAGCATAGAAACAGAAAACCATAGTGGGGCAGGGAATTCCTGCCCCGTTTCTGAAAGGATGGAAAAAATGAGAGACTTACAACTGGATTTAGGAGTCAAAAAAATAGCGATTAAGGACGAGGATGGGGATGTTATTGCCGTTTTAAGAATCAATATCGCAGACGCATCCACAGCCAATCGTTTCGGTGGAATTATTAAACGGCTTGAAGTGATGGCAGAGGAATGTAGGAAAGAATCTGAGGAATGGGAAAAACAGCATGGGGATGCACCTATGAGTGCAAACGATATTATCAGTATGAACGAAATCCGATTGAAATATATCAATAACATCATTGGCGAAATTGATGGTCTGTTTGGTGCAGGCACGATTGCCAATATTTACGGTGCGGATGTTGTTCCCGATGAAGATGCACTCTCTGATTTTATTGGTGGTGTGATTCCTGTTATGAGCGATATGTTCAACCAGAGATATGAAATGCATCGAAAAAAATATAACAGCAACCGGACAGGAGCAAAATAATGGAAAATGTAATGCTTGACCCGCTGCCAACGGAATGGAACGGGTACAAGGTTAATACATCTTTTCGTATCGGGATGCAAGTACATTCTGTCAGTTATGATAAAAGCCTGTCTGATTATGAAAAGACAGGCATTATCATTGATTTGCTTTTTAACGATCGTGAGTATCCGAGGGAAGAACTGTTTGAGGAATGTCTGCGCTGGTTTTTGAGTGGATGGTATCACGACCATGCAGAGGGAGAGTCAGAAGGTCTAAGGTACATTGATTATGATGTTGACCAGTGGCGCATTTATGCAGACTTCCGGCAGATATACGGCATAGACCTTTCGTTAGAGGATATGCACTGGTGGATGTTCTGTGGTCTGCTCTGGAATATGCCCTATGAACAGTCGACAACTCTCCAGGTTATCGGAATACGAAAAAGAGAAGTCACAGATGGGATGAAACCCGCGGAAAGGAAAGCTCTCGTTGAGTCCAAAAAGCTCTATGAGATTGAACAGCTTGAGGTAAAAAGGGAATATACCAAAGAACAGGAAAAAGCCATTGATGATTATGACCAGATGATGGCAGCTATCAAAGCAAGAAAACAGGCGGAGAAAGAGGCAATAGAACAGTTCCGAAAGGGGTGATGACCGAGCGCATTTTATGATGGCGTAGTTAGAATAAAATCACTTATTGACAATAAAGATGCAGAAAGCCAGCTGCTGCAGCTTGAAAACAGACTAAATAAGAGCGCAGAAAAGGTGTCTGGACTGGAAAATGAACTGCGAAAATTGGAAAAGCAGAACATTCCTACGGAGCAGTATAAAAAACTGCAAGACCAGTTCGAGTCCCTGGTGGAAAAAGGAAAGAAACTTTCGGAATCGCTCAAGAATACGGAGAAGTACGAACCTACAAAGGCATACGCCGAGGCAGAGAAATCGCTTGATACCGTAAGTGCAAAGCAAGACCACTTAAATAAGAAGATGCAGGAGTGGGTAGAACTTGGCAAAAGCAAGAACTCTACATCCTATAAAAAGATGGAACTGGACTTTGCCAATTTGGAGAAGGAATCCAGCCGTCTTATTGCCCGTCTGAATGAAATGGATAAGAACGGGCAGGACAAGCAGGTGTCTGAGAAGTGGGCAGGAATTAAAGCCCAGATGGAGCAGGTGGGACATGAGGCATCAAAGGTTAAAGCCCAGATGCGGGAACTGGAGGGAGCAGGAAAATCCCATGTAGATGTGAAAGATACAGAGGAATATCAGAAGAAAGCCAGTCAACTGCGAGATGCCAATTCGCAGTATGCTATTGCCTCAAAAAAGCTGGAGGAATATGCCCAAAAGCAGAGTAAGGCAGGGACTACCGGGAACAGGGCGTTTGGCTTAATCCGGAAATCTCTTAGTGGAATTCATAAACTCTTATCTGGGATGACTTCACTCCTGGGAAAAGTCGGCGGTGCAGCCAAGGGGTTTTTCTCAAAATTTACCTCCGGTGGGAAGAAAACCAGGGGCGTTCTTGACACCTTTGCGTCCAGGCTTAAAGGGCTTGCGATGTCACTGCTGATATTTAATGGCATATCCAAAGCATTCCGAACCATGATTGAAGATATGAAAGCAGGAATCCAAAGCTATGCCAAATCATCCGGGACATTCAACCAGACAATGTCTGAATTTAAAACTTCCACAGAAAATCTCAAGAACGCAGTCGGGGTTGCAGTAACACCGATTGTCAATGCGTTTGTTCCGGCACTGGTAACCCTTTGTAACTGGCTGACCCAGGCGGCAAATATGGCGAACCAGCTTATATCTGCACTGACAGGAAAGACAACCTGGAGCCAGGCGAAAGACCAGCAGGTAAATTACGCAAAGTCTCTCGATAAAACTGCCAGTTCTGCGAAGAAAGCCACGGGTGCTTTAGCTGGATTTGACGACCTCAATGTCTTACAGAAAAACGATGATAGTGGAAGTGGTTCTGGGAGCAAAGAGGTGGAATATGAGGAAGTTCCTATATCGGATGTTGCCAATAATCTGAAAGATATTTTAGAAGGACAGGACTGGACTTCTCTGGGATCATTTTTTGCAGATAAGTTAAATCAGGCATTGCAGAACATTCCCTGGGATGCCATCCAGCAGGGAGCAAAAGATATTGGCTTGCGTCTGGCTACACTTATCAATGGTTTTGTGGCAAATGCAGACTGGAATTTGATTGGTTATACCGTAGGACAAGGAATCAACACAGCACTAATCTTTGCCAATACCTTTTTAAGCACAGTTAATTGGTTGGCTATCGGAAGTTCGGTAGCGGACGCTATTAACAGCATGTTTGAAACCATTGACTGGGCATTACTGGGGCAGACTGTAGCAAATGGCTTTAACATGGTCATTGATACGTTGTACGGCTTTGTTCATGAACTGGATTGGGCGTTAATTGGGGAAAGCATTGGAACAAGCCTGCAGGAAACCTTTTCTAATATTCATTGGGAAAATATTGGCAAGGCATTTTCTGATGGAGCCATTGGCATTTTCACGGCATTGCGTGAGGCATTAGCCCAGGTAGATTGGCAGCAATTAGGACACAATGTGGCTGACATGATTAAAGCTGTGAATTGGAACGGTGTAGCTGATGCAGTATGTAGTGGAGTTGGAGCAGCTTTTGGTGCATTTGCGGGATTCCTGCAAGGACTGATTGAGGACGCATGGAAAAGTGTTGTGAACTGGTGGCGTGAGAATGCCTATGAAGATGGAGAGTTTACAATCGCCGGCTTGCTTGAGGGTATTGATAATGCTCTAATGAGCATTGGAACATGGCTATATGACCATATTTTTCAACCATTTATGGATGGATTCCGTGAAGTGTTTGGGATTCATTCTCCATCAACCGTGATGGAGGAAATGGGTCTTTATCTGATTGAAGGACTCAAGAATGGACTTATCGGAATCTGGGATAAGGTTAAGAGCATTATTGAGGGATTTAAAACAAACATAAAAGTTGCGTTTAACTCGGTTAAGAGTAATACAGTCTCAATTTTTACGGCAATGAAAAATAGTGTATTCGGCATATTCAATGGAATGTGGGAAGGCATCAAGGGAGTAATCAATACGATTCTTACAGGAGTTGAGAAAATGGCGAATGGAGTAGTAAATGCCATTAACACCGTTATCAACGCATTGAACAGCTTAAAATTTGATTTACCGGACTGGCTGCCGGGTGACCTTGCTGGAAAATCGTTTGGACTGAATATTCCTAACATTCCCGCTGTTTCAATACCGAAGTTGGCAACTGGCGGAGTTACGGTGCATGAGACTCTGGCAAAAATCGGAGAGGCAGGACGGGAGGCAGTGCTGCCGCTGGAGAATAACACAGGCTGGATGGATGACCTGGCAGATAAGCTGGCGAGCCGGATGCCGGAATACAATGCACCCACAGAAGTTGTGCTGGCAATGGATGGAAAAGAAGTAGCACGGGCGCAGGTGCCTTACCTCCATGCAGAGGAAGTGCGCCTGGGAATTGCTCCGGCATAGGAAAGGGGGATAAGATGAGCAAATATACACAGGGTCTTATTATTGACGGCATCACATACGACATCCCCCTGGTTTCCATCAAGCGGAAAATGGATTTTCTGGAAAAGTTTGCGGAACGGGTAGAGGATGGGGACATCAAGATAGAAACCATTGGACTGTATAAAAACTATACCATTGCCATCGGCACGATTGACGACCCGGAAACCTACGATGCTCTGGTGGAGCATATCTCGGACTGCGAAAACCGGTTTCATCATGTGGTTCTCCCGGATGCCAGTAAGCAATTTAAATTTGAGGCATATTTTTCTTCCATTTCTGACGAGGTAGAAAAGTGTCTTTTTTCCGGGGCGCAGTATAAAGGACTCACCTGGAAAATGACATCACGGAAACCCTACAAAACTGGAAAGGCGGCAACATGAGGACTTATTGCAAAGCAGAAATGAAGTTTATAGATGTTACCGCCCTGGAGGACGCGTCCGTATCATCAAACGACAACCAGAGTTTTGGAAATGTGGAAATATTCCAGGGGGAGATGGCACAGGCTGATTACGGAACCTTAGAACGGAATCAGTTTGTGCTGGATGGCAGCAAGGAAATTATGCCGGATGCCCCGGAGGATGTGGCGTTTTGGAGCGGTGCAATGTCGAAGGACGATTGTACCTTTGAATCCAATCCGAAACTGACTATTGACTTTACGGCTCCCCACACTTCCGCAGGACTCACCCTGTATTTTGCCGGTGAATATCCTGCAGAACTGAAAATAACCTGGTATGACACAAACAGCGTGAAAATCATATCCGAAAGCTATTACCCGGATGCACTGTGCTATGTCTGCAAAAAGCAGGTGCAGAACTATGGGAAAATTGAAATTGAATTTGTCAGGACCATGCTACCGGAACGGTACATCAAACTGCAACACATCCTCTACGGTAAGTATATCGTATGGGATGCCGACACCATCAAGAGTGCAAAGCTACAAGAGGACATTGATACCACATCCATCACCCTGCCAATCAACGAGGCAGACATTTCCATCGTGGATGCGAACAACGACTTTGACGCGGAGAATGAGGGCGGATCCTGGAAATCCGTGCAGAAAACCCAGGAGGTGGTCTTGTCGGAGTATTACAACGGCGAAATGATTCCTCTGGGGACGTTCTTCGTGGATGGATTTTCCTTCTCAAAGAATGTGGCGAAGTTCTCTCTGGTGGACGGTATCGGGCTGTTGGATAAGTACACCTTTTACGATGGAGAAGTTTATGCAAATGTCAAAGCAGAGACGATACTGCAAGCGATATTTGCGGCGGCAGGCGTGGCAAAATACACCATTGAGGAAGATGTAGGCAGCATCCTTTTAAGCGGTTATTTGGCGGTGCAGTCGTGCCGGGATGCTTTACAGAAGGTATGTTTTGCTTGCGGTGCCGTGGCAGACGACAGCCGGAGCGATACCATCCACATCTATAAACCAGACAGATATGTGACCGCTACAGTTGGCACAAACAGAAAGTTTAACGGCGGTACAATAGTATCACTGGAAGACTATGTTTCCGGCGTGTCACTGGAATGTACCCGGTACAGTCTGGAGGACGAAGAATCAGATATTTATGATGAAACCCTACCTGCAGGAGATACCCGGCTGACATTTTCAGATCCGTATCTGTCAACTTCCATCACTGCAACGGTGGGAACCCTAAAAGAAGTCAAGACCAATTACCTTGTGATTCACATGGACAGCGCAGGACAGACGAAAATTTCCGGTAAGAGATACGCCAGTACGACTTTTTCTTACCAGAAAAATGTGGCTGTGATTGACGCCGGAGAGACGGAGAATATCAAGAAAATATCCGGCAGCACCCTGCTCAACGCTGACCTTTTACCGGACATCGCAGAGGAACTGTTAAAATACTATGCCCTGCGGAAAAAAGTAAAAATGAAGTATCTGTTGGAGAGCGAACATGCCGGTAACTGGGTAAATATCAACTCTATCACCGGGAAAATCTCTACCACGCTGATAGAGAGCCAGTCCATTGATTTATCGAAAGGCTACATAGCAACAGCGACCTGCCGTGGCTACTCCGTGTTAGTAACCGATTGTTATTACACAGGAACAGAGTTGTACGCCGGAGGAGGGGGAATTATTTAATGAATTTAAAGCCCATTAACCCATATTACAAGAGGAAACCAGTGGCAAGGAAGAAAGCCCGGTCGGCGGTCAGCACATACAGTTATCCATACAACTGGGTAGAGCCAGTTACCGACCGGACGCAGGGGGATGTAGACCACGCAAAAGAACTGATCGCTGAGTGGGGTAGCCTTACCGCCGAACAGAAAGCAGAGTACCTGGCAGGTCTGAAAGGGTGTCTGAATACTGCTGATCTTGAGCGGATAGAAAATAATATCCAGATTCTGATTGATGTGCTGGAACTGGACAAGGAAAGCCATGTGGGAGCAGTGCCAGAGATACCGACTGCATCCTATATGGCAGACCTCAAAGCCAATGTAACAGCAATCCGGGAGGGTTATTTTGTTCATGCAGACACCCCGGAAGTGCCAGATGCTCCTTACAACACCTTTCAGAAGTTCAATGACCTGGAAAAGATACTGGAAGATGTGCATGAGGTAGTGAGTTCACAGTTCAACTACTACGCAGGAAACGAGATTTATGCCGGTGATGAAACCGGACTCTTATTATAATAGGAAGAAAGAGAGGAAATTATTATGGCATTTCAGAAAAAGACATGGAAAGACAGAATCACAGAGTTTCCAACACGGAGAACACTGACCAAATCAGACGGCAGTACCGAACTGGTAACCGTAGCCCGTGCGGAGGGAACCGTATCGCAGGAGGGGGATGCGTTTAACGCGGCATCCATGAACGACCTGGAGGAGCGGATTAATCAGGCAAATAATGATTTAAATGAATCTTTATCCGG
>ERZ1026844.232-NODE-232-length-45225-cov-17.144742_pt1 | contig 45225 bp, 38 predicted proteins | sample MGYA00380152_ERZ1026844 | MGnify/ENA primary metagenome ERZ1026844 (study PRJEB33269, sample SAMEA4719788) | human gut metagenome | biome: human-associated habitat; feature: organic feature; material: feces | place: Cameroon | collected 2013-10 ... | reverse complement strand
GGGGGTGGTGGTGGGGTAGTAGTACCCGCCGCCGCCATTATAGGGGGTGGGAACGGGGGTAGGTTCGACGGCGTTTGCACCGTGGGCCGCCTTAACAGCCACCTTACCTTCAATTGGCTGATTAGGAGCAATCACCGATAAGATGTGATTGTCCTCCGGCTTCTCTTTATGTGCCTGCCAACGTGTGCCATTTGCGTCGTCCTCATACCAGCCGTCGATCTTGTGTATTTTATCATCGCAGTCCGGCGCACCGTCCAGCCACCAATCGGAGCCCACACCGCCAAAGGTGATTTTCCCTTCGCTATAAATATCATCGCCGGCTTTTGCGGCATGATTGTTATAAAATACCGCACTGTTTGGCAAAGTCAGATCTCCGCGTACATTTGCGCCGCCGCCATATTCGAGCTTTTCAGCAGTATTACTCATAACGGTGAGCTTTGCGCCTTCCTCAATAATCAGGCTGCCGCCTTTAAGAAGTATTCCCGAGCCTTTGTTTTCCGTAATGGTAACAGCACTGGTTTTATCTATATTGGAACCCTCGGCACCAGCTACATAAAGAGCCCCGGGTATAGTCCATTGGCTGCTAATGCTGCAATTATTCTTTTTGATTTCAACTACCGCATTGTTCTTTATGATCAAAGTGTCGCCAGCATGAACGCCGTTTGCGCCGTTTCCGTTTGCCGTCACTGTTGAGTTGTCAATGGTTAACCTGCCTGTGGATAAACCATGGGCATTATTATCACTGAAATTAACGACAGAACCATTTACAATTTCAAAATGCGAACCGTTCGAGCCGTTGCCGGTGCTGTTAATAACATCCACTTTGCTGTTATCTATCTTTGCAGTAAATGTTCCCGCAAAGCCGGAACGGTTGTGATTTGAAATAAAGGTGGAATTCTTAATATTCACGTTGTATCCGCCATCGCCGCCATCCCATTCCAATGCGTCCTGCTTATAATTTTTTATTTCAAGCTTTGAATTAGTAAGAGTCAGTTTGTTGTTTGAGCAGAAGTAGATGGCATGTACGTTGTCCGCTGTCTTTGTTCCGTCCATCGTCATCTCGGTGTTGTCCAGCGTCAACGATGCATCTTTGCTTGCACAGATAGCCATCCAGTTCCATTCGGCCGTATAGGGCGTAGAACCTATCCCGTTCATAACCACATTACAGTTTTTGAAGGTTAGAGATTTTCCCCAGAGCGCTATACCCTTATCGTTAAATGTTATAGTACGTTTAGCTTCTCCACCATCTATGGTAAGATTATTGCTCAGATTCATTCCCGCGGTTGTGCAATCCGCCAGCAGCACAATAGTATCACTATCAGCCGCCTTTTCTATCGCTTTGTCCAGCGTGGCATATTTTGTTCCGCCTATCTGCGCTACTTCGCCTTCTGCAAAAGCCGAAACCATCGCCAGCACCATGATAAGCGCCAACATAATTGCAAGTGTTTTTTTCATTGGTTCTTCCCCTTTCGATTTTTAATAAACATCAAATCTGTGTTAAGCTTGTTTTGTTATATGTTATCATCGATTTCCATTATTTTTATTACCAAAAATGCACGTTTTCCTGCCAGTTATGTATTTTGGAACGAAAAATCGCCCCCGACAGAAGTCGGGGGCTTACTTTATCCGTTTTTATATTATACTTTTTACGCTCTTACAACCCAAGCTCGCCAGCTATGGCGGTCATCTCCTCCAGCGCAACATCTATTAGGTCGTCCAGTGTAAGGCCCGTATTAACTATGGCGTTCATGTATTCCCGGTTCGCTCCCGCGGCAAAGCGCACCTCCTTGAAGCGTTTTACAACGCTCTTGTGCTTTACGCTGGCAATCTTTTTATCCGGGTATATCTGCGCCACAGACTTGCAGAAGCCGCTCATTGGGTCTGCCGCCAGCAGAGCGTATTCTATTGTGGTACCCGCCTTTTTTCCGCAAAGAGGGTTGTGAGCCATTATCGCCCCCTCAAGCACAGGGTCGTTCACGCCGTTCTCATGCAGTATATTCACGCTGGTGGGGCCGTGTACCTCCGGGTGGTTGCGCCAGTCGCACTGCTCCTCATCAAGGTCGTGCAAAAGGCCGGCGATGCCCCAATACTCTACGTCCTCAGGCGCAAGGCGCTTGGCCAGGCCCCGCATTATGGCTTCAACTGCCATGGAATGCTGAATGTAGTTCTCGCCCTTCATGTACTTGTGCAAAAGCTCGTATGCCTCTTCTCTGTTCATAGCCATTCTCCTCCTTGATATTTTTAATTTAGTATACCCTCTTGCCGTGGCTGAAGCTGTTTTTAGCCCAGTCGCTCCAGCCGCTGACCACTACCTGTCCCGCAGAGGAGGAGGCATGTATGTATTTTCCGCCTCCCAGCCATATTCCGGTATGATAAATGCGCGTTCTGCCGCTGTTCCAGAAGAACAGCAAATCGCCGGGGCGCAGGTCGCCGGTGGAATAGACGGTTTCCCAGCTGTCTATTACGGCATAGCTCTTTGCGCTCATCCGGCCCACCTTTACGCCGTTGTTGACGAGGCAGTAGTATACGAGGCCGCTGCAATCGAAGCTGTCCGGACCCTCGTCCGCCGTGATATAGGGTTTTCCCTGCTGAGCCATAGCCGTGGCGATAAATCCGTCCACACTGCCGGTAGCGGCGGAAACATTGCCGCCTCCGCCTGTCTTGGGGGTGTTTTCGATCTGCGCGCCGGGGTCGGCCGTCTTGGTAGTGCCTATGCTTTCATTCCCGGCCCTGGGCGTAGCGCTGATCTTGGGCGTTTTCGCCGGCTTTGCCGTAGGCGTGGCTCTGGGCTTAGGCGTAGGCGAAGGGGTTGGATCCACCTTGGGCCTTGCATTGTTTGAGTAAAGTATATCCGCCGTGTCGGTATCCATAACGCCGGTGGCGTCAAGCTTGTTCTTTTTCTGGAAGGAGGAGAGCGCCTTTACCGTGGCCACGCCAAAGTAGCCGTTGGTCTTTTCCACCTCGTAGCCCAAATCCTGCAAGCGCTCCTGAAGGGACTCCACGTCCTCTCCCTCGTCGCCCTGCTGAAGCTTATACATGGCAGCCTTATCCGAGAAAAGCATCTCCTGGGTCAGCTCGTCCGCCTCGCCCGTCTCCTTCATGTGGTGTATGCGCTGAAAACGCTTCAGCGCCGCCTCAATAGGCTCGCCGAAGTACTCTGAAGGTTCATCGCCGTCCATATACTGCAGCTCCGCCAGCCTCTCATGTATGTCCGCCACCACAGGGTCAGTATCCCCGAGCTTCAGCAGCCGGTACTTTGAGGGAGCCTCCGCTGCATCCTTAGGCGCAGCTGCCGTAATGGCAAAGTTCTCCGCCACCTCCGCCGTCGGGGTGGGGCTTGGCATATGAAGCATGGACTTGGATACTTCCACTATCTCCGGTCCTATGTCGAGGGTATCAAAGGCCATGGGTATCAGCACAAAAGCGCACAGCACAACGCCTCCCGCAGTAAGGAGCGGTATTCTGAGCCGCTTCATCATGGGGCGCCTATCCTGTCTGTTTTTCCTTTGGTTTTTCCGCAAATCATTAGTAGCTTCCATACTTGGTAATTATAGCGCATACTGACATATTTTGTCCAATGAACAATATGCTTCGCTGTCCCTTCAGGCGTAAAAACCGTATGGCAATAGCAGTAATATTAGTGTAAAATATAATTCGATCCAATATTTCGGCAAAGGAACTGTATTTTACCATGGCACTATTAGCCGCAAGCGGCATAAGCAAGAGCTACTCCGCCCGCCTTCTTTTTGAAGGGGTAAGCTTTGAGATAGCCCCCCGGGACAAGGTGGGCCTGGTAGGGGTAAACGGGTGCGGCAAAACTACCCTTTTTCGCGTACTCACAGGCGAGGAAGCGCCTGACACCGGCTCCGTGATGAAACATAAGGGCGCCCGCATGGGATTCATGCGTCAAAACGTGGAGAACACCTCGGATACACTGTACCAATCCACAGTAGCGGCATTTGACCACCTCATACGTATAGAGCAGGAGCTTGAGCGTATTTCCGAGGAAATATCCAATGGCGGCAGCGACGTATCCTCTCTTATTTCCCATCAGCAATCCCTCAACGAACGGTACGAGCGGGAGGGCGGCCTGACCTTCAGGAGCAGGGTACGCAGCACTCTCCTGGGTCTCGGCTTTACCGAAAGCGAATTCGCCAAGCCTCTCAGCGACATGAGCGGCGGCCAACGCAACAAGGCCCAGCTGGCAAAGCTGCTGCTCTCCGGCGCGGAGCTGCTGCTGCTTGACGAGCCTACCAATCACCTTGACATACAAAGCGTCACCTGGCTTGAGGATTTTCTCAAGAGCTACGCAGGGGCGTTTATAGTCATATCCCACGACAGGTACTTTCTGGATAGGGTAACCAACCGCACCCTTGAAATAAAAAACGGCAGGCTCACCGCCACCAACGGCAACTATTCCCGCCACGTTGAGCTGATGAGCACCCGCAACGAAATACTGCGCAGGCACTATGCCAATCAGAAGAAAGAAATACACCGCCTCGAAGGCGTTGTAGAGCAGCAGCGCCGCTGGGGTCAGGCTCATAATTTCATTACCGCCGAGGCGAAGCTCAAGCAGATAGAACGGCTGAAGGCAGAGCTGGTAGCTCCCGAAAAGGACACCTCCTCCATACATTTCAAGTTCACCGCGAGGGAAGTAGGTGGCAACGATGTGCTTATGTGCGAAGAGCTGAGCAAGTCCTACGATAAGCCGGTGTTCAAAAACGCCTCCATGCATATCCGCAAGGGAGAACGTGTATTCCTGCTGGGGCCCAACGGCTGCGGCAAGACCACCCTCATGAAGATAATAATGGGCCTTGAAAGGCAGGATTCCGGCACTGTTCGTCTGGGCGCCAAGGTGCAGCCCGGCTACTACGAGCAGACCATGACCTCCCTTGATCCCAACAGCACCGCACTTGCGGAAATACACAACGCCTACCCAAGAATGGACCTTACCCAAGTCCGTTCCGCCCTGGCGGCGTTCCTCATTCGCGGCGACGAGGTGTTCAACGAGATAGGCGCCCTTTCCGGCGGCGAGAAGGCACGCATACAGCTTCTCAAGCTTATGCTTTCGGGGGCCAACCTGCTGCTGCTCGATGAGCCTACCAACCATCTTGACATATCCTCCCGGGAGGCTCTTGAGGCCGCTTTGGAGGATTACGAGGGTACCATGCTCATAATCACCCACGACAGATATCTGGTCAACCGCATGGCGGACCGCATACTCTACATGGAGGAAAACGGACTTACTGAATACATAGGCGGCTATGACGATTACCTTGAAGCAATTGCGCGAAGGCCTCAGCCCTCAGCTGAAGCTGCCTCCCCCAAGGCGGAAAAGCCCAACAGCTACAAGGCCCAAAAGGAGCGCCAGAGTATACTGAACCGGGCGGCGGGCGCTGTCCGCCGAGCAGAGGAGCGCATAGCGGCCGCTGAGCAGGAGCTTGAAGACATAAATCAAAAACTCGCTTCGCCAGTGATAGCATCGGACTACGTAAAATCCGCAGAGCTTGCAAAAAAGGCAGACGACAAGCAGGCCGAGCTGGATGCCCTCTATTCCCAGTGGGAGCAGGCCCAGCAGGCGTTAGATGAGCTTTGCGAGGAAAGCTCAAAGCAGGGCTAAGCTTAACGCGCCGGCCGCATTTATACATAAAGCAGTCCCCGCCTTATGGCGGGGACTGCTTTGCTATCGTCTGATTTTTATTTTACCTTGTTTATGGCGGCTACCAGCTGAGAAAGGTCGGTATATTCCCTCGCCACGCCGTTCTCATCGGACACGGTCAGCTTATCATTTTCTACCTTTATCCAACCCTGTATGGAATTTACCGGGAAGCAGTGATCCTGCTTGGGGTCAGGATCCTCCGCAAGGAAGAACAGGTAGGTATCGCCCTCGGAAAGCTTTACCGCTTTGTCGGCGCTCACCGGCTTGGGCTGGAGGGTGCCGGCATCCGTCATGTTTTCGCTGGCTGAAGGAACATATACCAGATTTATTTCCTGACCGTAGCCTATATCGCCCTTTATGTTTCCGTATACACTGATGGTAAGATTTGCGGATGGCGCCTTCTTTTCGACTGTGCTTCCGCCGTCCTGGGTGCGGAATTTGGTGCTGCGCATATGAGACGCGCTGTTTACACGGCCTATGAATATATTCTCCGAGGCGTTTACAAGCGATCTGATATCATTGTAGTAGTAGTTCTTTGAAGGCGCAGTGATGACCCTTGAGATTGCGTCCATTTCCTTTTTGAACTCGCTGATCTTTATCCGCGAGCCGCCGTATTCCACATTTCCGTCCCGGATCACAAAGTTATCCGCGGAGGTGGAGCAATAGTCTGCCTCGTCCTCGGCATACTGCACATCGTTGCCCTCCGTAAGATAGAGCAGATACTTTTCGCCTACGGTATAACTGCCCTTTACAAGTATCTTGGAGCCTTCCCGGGCGCTTCCGGCTATTACCTCATCTATAAGAATACGGCTCTGGGTATTGTCGCCGGAATTTATCTTTTGTATGCATTCACCCGACACCACCAGTGAGGCGCTGCGATAACTCTGACGCACGTCCGCCATGACGCGGTCGTTGCTCATTACGCTTGCCGAGAATGTGCGGCCTATAATAAGTGCTATCACGGCAACAGCAATGGTGGACAGTGCGGTTATGCGCTTCATCTTTACCTCTCCTTTCGGGTGATATGGGTGTTTTCTTCGCTCTATAGTATAAGACGCTTCAGGCGTCCAAAAGGTTGCAAATTTTTTAAAAAATTCTTTACATTTCCCTTCTGCCTTCCATTGCCTTCAGCAATGTCATTTCGTCCACGTATTCAAGATTTCCGCCGATGGGTATACCGTGGGCTATCCTCGTGGCTTTCACCCCACGCTGCTTGAGCAGCTTGGATATATACACCGCAGTGGCTTCCCCCTCTACGTCCGGATTGGTAGCCAGTATCACTTCGCTTACCCCGCCTTCATCTATACGCTGCAAAAGTTCCTTTATGCGTATATCGTCCGGGCCAATGCCATCCATTGGGGATATCGTCCCGCCCAGCACATGGTATGTGCCGCGGAATTCCCGCATCTTTTCCATGGCTACCACATCCCTTGCGTCCCTGACCACGCATATTACACCGGTCTTGCGGCTGGCGTCGCGGCATATGGCACAGGGATCCGTATCGGTGTAGTTGCCACAAACGGGACAGTGGTGTATCTTGTCCCTTGCGTCGTTTATGGCCTTTGCTATCTCGCGTGCTTCGCTCTCGGGCATGTCCAGTATAAAGTAGGCGAGGCGCTGTGCGCTCTTGGTACCTACGCCGGGCAATCTGCAAAGCTGGGAGACCAGATTGCTTATTGGGTCTGCCATATGTTTTTAGAAGCCCAATCCCATTCCGCCAGTAAGCTTGCTGACCTCGGAATTCGTGGCTTCCTCCGCCATGCGCATGGCCTCGTTGACGGCGGACAGCACCAGGTCCTGAAGCATCTCAACATCATCCGGATCCACGCAGGCAGGGTCTATCTCGATAGACTTTATCACCTTGCTGCCGTATGCCGTAGCCCTGACCGCGCCGCCGCCTACGGTAGCCGTAAACTCGCGGGTCTGGAGTTCCTGCTGCATGCGCTGCATATCCTGCTGCATCTTCTGCGCCTGCTTCATCAGCTGCTGCATATTCGCCCCGCCCATTCCGGGGAAACCGCCCTTTGCCATCAACATACCTCCGGGATTTTACTTGTGTAACAGTATAACATAATTTGCGGCCCTGTTCAACGCAGCGCCGCATAATAGGTAATTTAAAAGCTATTTTCCACATTTGCGACACGTTTTTTTAATATTCGCACCGCAAATGGCTGATTTTTTGTTGCTTATCAGTTCTCTATCCTGAAGTTGCTGCCAAACAACGCCCTGCCGGTGCTCTCTATATCGTCCCCGCCAGATTTCTGCGTCATACGCACCGTATACCCGGGCGCCACCTTATCTGCCGCTCCGTTGACCTTCTCCAGCGCTCCCGGCGCGCTCATCATGCGATATATTATTTCGCTCTCAAAAGCCACCTCCAGCACATTGCCGTTTATGGCGCTTCCCTTGCCGTACATTCCGGAAACCGCCATGGTGCGCTCCGTCTCTCCAAGCTTATCGAGTATGGCCTTCCAAAGCTTCTGCGGGGACATGCTGCCCGCCGTCTCTGCCGGTTTTGCCGGATGTGCGGGGCTTGGCTTCTCCGGCTTTGACGCAGGCTCAGTCCTTATTGGCTCGTCAATATCAAAGGGCGGCACATCTTCGGGTTCCGGCGGCTCCTCAAAGCCGTAGTCGCAGGGATACTCATCGGCGTCAGGCTTTTCCCCGATAGGTATCGGCTCGGCAATTGCTGTGCGCCGGGGCGCCCCTTCCCGTACCTGCCGCTCGAGAACCTCGATGCGCTCCATAAGGTCGTCCATGGTGCGCTTTTCCTCGGGCCGGGATATGCGCACAAGAGTGCTTTCTATAAGCGCCCTCGGCATTGTAACTGTCCGAAGCCTGCCCTCGGCCTGCAACAGCAGCTCGCTGCATCTTAAAAGCCGCGTTTCGCCTGCTTCCTTTGCCTGCTCCTCGTACCGCTTCATAGAGTCCTCGGTGCAGTCCAGTATATCGCTGCAATGGCCGCAAAGCTTCGTCAAAAGCAGCGAACGCATGTGCTGCGTCAGGTCATGTAAAAACACCTTCAAATCACGGCCATCCCGAACTACCTGATCCAGCAGCTCCAGCGCCCTTGCCGGATCGCTGGAAAGTACGGCCTCCGCCATGTCGAAAAGAAAGCCATCCTCCATGCTGCCCAGCACGCTGTAAACGTCCTGAGTGCTTACATTGTTTCCGCAAAATGACAGGCACTGGTCCGCCAGGGAGAGGCAGTCACGCATGCCGCCCTCGGCAGCTCGGGCTATGGCCATCAATCCATCGCGTTCTATATGGGCGTTTTCGCGCTCAAGCACCTCCTCGGTGCGCCTGACCATATCGGATACGCCGAGCCGGTGAAAATCCATTCTCTGGCAGCGGGATATTATCGTCGCAGGTATCTTGTGGGGCTCGGTGGTGGCCAGTATGAACGTTACATGGGGCGGCGGCTCCTCCAGCGTTTTCAGCAGGGCGTTGAAGGCGTTGGCGGAAAGCGCGTGCGCCTCGTCAATTATGTATACCTTGTGCTTCAGCTCAAGAGGCATGAACCGCGCCTTTTCGATTATGTCGCGCATATCGTCCACGCCGGTGTTGCTGGCAGCGTCCAGCTCGATTATATCCGCACATTCCCCGGCGCTTATTTTGCAGGAGCGGCAGCAGCCGCAGGGCTCGCCATCTACGGGCTCCTCGCAGTTCACCGCCCTTGCGAGTATGCGCGCGGCGCTTGTCTTGCCGGTTCCTCTGGTGCCCGCGAAAAGGTAGGCATGGGCAGTTGTGCCGGACTTCACCTGGTTTTTCAGTATTGTGGTTATATGCTCCTGCCCTATCATCTCGGAGAATGTGGCGGGCCGGTATTGCCTGTAAAGGGCGCGGTGGCTCATGCTTGCCTCCAGTTTGATTATTTGTATTTTATATTGTAGCATCGCGCAAAAGGTCAAACAAGGGAATGTTGCTATCCCGAGTCAAATAAAGTATAATATTTCAATATGAACAGGTGAAATCATGGAGGTTATATAAATAAAATGGCAGAACAGGAAAAGAAGACAGTACTCAGCGGCATACAGCCCTCAGGTTCACCAACTCTGGGCAATTATGTTGGTGCGCTCAAAAATTGGAAGCTCTTGCAGACCGATGACAGGCTCTGCTACTACTGCGTCGCCAATCTTCACGCCCTGACCGTTCGTCAGGACCCCACCGACCTGAGAAGGCGGGCCGGCGAGACTGTGGCGCTGCTGCTGGCCTGCGGCATAGATCCCGAAAGATCCGTATTGTTTGTGCAGTCCCACGTTCACGAGCACGCTGAGCTTAACTGGGTGCTGTGCTGCAACACCTATATGGGCGAGCTTTCCAGAATGACGCAGTTCAAGGATAAATCCGCAAAGCACGCGGACAATATAAACGCCGGCCTTTTCACCTACCCGGTGCTGATGGCAGGCGACATACTGCTTTATCAGAGCGATCTTGTGCCTGTCGGCGCGGATCAGAAGCAGCACATCGAGATCGCACGGGATATAGCCATACGCTTCAACAACGCCTATGGGGATACCTTTAAGGTCCCGGAGGGCTTCATACCCAAATTCGGCGCCCGCGTTATGAGCCTTCAGGATCCTTCCATGAAGATGAGCAAGTCCGATCCCAACCCCAACGGCTTTGTGGCCATAATGGACGATCCTTCCGTCATAATGAAAAAGTTCAAGCGCGCGGTCACCGACAGCGATACCTTCATCGCGTTCGACCCCGATAATAAGCCCGGCGTATCCAACCTCCTCTCCATATACACCTCCTTCACGGGGCTCACCATGGACGAAGCGGTGAAGCATTTCGACGGGCTCGGCTACGGTAGCCTCAAGACCGAAGTAGCCGAAGCCGTAATAGCCGGACTCGAACCCGTTCAAAACGAATATAAGAAGATACTTTCGGATAAAGCATACCTTGAGAAAATAATGGCGGATGGCGCGGAAAAGGCTTCCGCTCAGGCACGAAAGACCCTCCGCAAGGTATACAGAAAGGTAGGTCTTGCCTGATGGATATGGATAAGCTCAAGAGCAGGCTGATGCTCAGCTATAACATATTCAAAATAGTGCCGCTGCTGGGCATACTTATAGCGCTTTACGTCATGAACAGGAACCTTATCGCCGCATATATAATCGCAATAGTGTGCATAGTCGGCGGCTACGGTCAGGCGCTGATATTCTACCGCTGCCCCTTCTGCGGAGCGCGGCTAATGAAGGTCCGCGGAGGCGTACCACGCCATTGTCCCGAGTGTGAGCGCCAGCTTATAGTCGACGCCGAGCACCCTCTCGAGAACACCGATGCTTCAAAGGAGGAAAACAGCCGGTCTTAGCGCAAGCTTACTGCCTTTTATTGTATATTGGCTTTACCGCGTTTCTTCCCTTTCCCATGATGATAACTGCCGATGCGCCGCTTATGCCCATGAACAGGCTCAGCACCCCGCGCATCGGCATTATTTCTGTGAGCATACCGGCCAATAGCTGCCCCAGCAGGGAGCCCACTGTGGTGAGCATCAGGAAGGTGCCGTTGAACCTCCCCTTGCGGTCATCCGGCACATACGACTGGGTAGAGGATATGCGGATATTGTAGGAGGTCACCCCCAGCACCCCCTGCAGGAAGCAGAAGAGCCGCATTAGCGCGAGGGGCAGATAAAGATATGTTCCCTCCAAGGCCGATATGACAACGTATACGAACACCGCTATTTTGAACTTATGCTCTTCCGGCAGATGCAGCCTGTAATGCATCATTCCGCCCAGCACCCGTCCCAGCACCATAAAGCCCCATACCGACATATAGATATACTCGCCGTCAGCGTACCCCGCTTTAAAGTAAGGCAGCGTTATAACGTTAGATGCGCCCGTGGCCATAAAGCAGAATATGAAATACAGGGTTATATACAAAAGGCCCTTTTCCGTCCAGAGGTAGCGCATACCCTCCTTCATATCCTCCATATAGCCGCCGAAGGTGTACCTTGAGCCGCTCTGCCCATTCTTGCCCTCCACGTCGCTTATCTGCGTCTCGAATATGGCGGCGGTGCAAAAGCAGGCGGAATTTATCAGCATCAGCCATACCATTCCCACCGTCTTATATAAAAAGGTGGATACGGGTATCATCACCAGCACCAGCGTTTCGAGCGTGCTCAGCACCGAATAAGCCTTTATATAGTTGCCCTCGGATACCAGCATAGGGTAAAAGCTTTCGAAGGCCACGGTATAGGCGCTGTGTATTGTTCCGATTATGAACGTTATGGATGCAAATGCCCAGAAGCTGAAAAGCCCGAAGTGCATCAGCCCCGCCAGCAGGGCATATATGGCAGTTGAGGCGAAATCAAGCATATATATGGTCCTGCGCCGGGAAAACCTGTCCATCAACGGCCCGGCAAGCACCGGCGCTGCTATCTGGGGCAGCGTATACAGGAACATATATATGGCGTAATACAGCGGGGACTGGGTATAGTCCAGCACGAAAAGGCTCATGGCAAAGCCGGCCATGCTGTTGCCCAGCATGGATACGACGCTGCCTATGGTTATTATGGTGTAATTCTTCGTCCAGAGCCTGTTCATGGCGCAAATACTATTCGCCGGGATACAGCGGATATTTATCCGTTATTTCCCTCACCTTTGCGGCGACGCGTTCCACTGCTTCCTCTCCGTTTTTTATTATGTCAGCTATCAACCTGCCCACAATGACAAAATCGTCCTCATCAAGTCCCCTTGTGGTCGCCGCGGGCGTCCCCACCCTTATGCCGCTGGTGACAGCAGGCTTGCGTGTCTCGTTGGGTACGCTGTTCTTGTTTACGGTTATGTTGGCCCTGTCCAGAAGCTGCTCGACTTCCTTGCCCGTAAGCCCGTCCGATCCCAGATCCAGCAGAAGCAGATGGTTATCCGTACCGCCTGATACCAGCCTTATGCCCTCCGCCTTCAGGCTTCTCTCCAGCGCCTTTGCGTTGTTTATCACCCGCTGCTGATATGCCCTGAACTCGGGCTTTTGCGCTTCCTCAAAGCATACCGCTTTCGCCGCGATAACGTGCATCAGCGGGCCGCCCTGGGTGCCGGGGAATATGGCCTTGTCTATGGCGTTGGCAAATTCTTTTTTGCACAGTATCATGCCGCCCCTTGGGCCGCGCAGCGTCTTATGGGTAGTTGTAGTTACAACATCGGCATACGGCACGGGGTTCATATGCAGTCCCGCCGCCGCAAGGCCCGCGATATGCGCCATATCCACCATGAGGAGGGCGCCCGCCTCATCGGCTATTTCGCGGAATTTCTTGTAGTCTATCTCACGCGGGTACGCCGACGCGCCCGCAATTATCAGCTTCGGCCTTATATCGAGCGCCTTTTTTCGCACCTCGTCGTAATCTATGCACTCTGTCTCGGGATCGAGGCCGTAGGAATAGAAGGTATAGTATTGACCGGACATATTGACGGGGCTTCCGTGAGTAAGGTGGCCGCCGTGGGAAAGATCCATGCCCAGCACCTTATCGCCGGGCTGAAGCAGCGCGAAGTATACCGCGAAGTTGGCGCTGGAGCCGCCGTTGGGCTGTACGTTGGCGTGCTCCGCGCCGAAAAGCTGGCAGGCGCGGTCCCGCGCGATATTCTCCACCACGTCCACATATTCGCAGCCGCCGTAGTAACGCTTATCTGGATACCCTTCGGCATATTTATTCGTAAGATGGCTGCCCATTGCCGCCATCACCGCAGGCGACACGAAATTTTCCGAGGCTATAAGCTCTATATTTCTCCTCTGCCGCAAAAGTTCATTCAACATCGCTTCTGCAACGTCGGGCGCGGCCTCTCTTATAATGTCAAGCTGTATCATGGCTTCACCCCCTGAAGGTTCCAATTTGTGCATACTAATTGATTATAAATAAAGCGCGGTCATATTGCAATCGCCGCGCTTTATTTTAATATGGTTTTTTAAATTACTGCTGCTCGTCTTCGTGACCCACTATCTCGATCATGCGGGGTTTGAACTCACGCATTTTGGAAAACGCGGGGTCGAGGCCCTTGAGTATAAAGTAGGTGCCGCAGCAGAGCAGTACGCCGCCGATTACCGCGAACATATTGCTTATCCTGCTTCCTATAAATACGCCCAGCATAAGCCCTATGAGCGGTATGCCGTAAGCTATGGCGCTGGCCTTGAACATGCTGCCGCTGTGCAGCTCTATTGCCACTATATCGCCTACCCCGGCGCCGCAGGAGTTTTCTATCTCGATATCCGCCTCGTTTGAGCCAAAATGGAAGCAGGCGTTGCAGTGACCGCAGGCGTCGCTGCGCTGGAAGCGTACCACAGCAAGCTTGCCCTTAAGCTCGACCACCCTGCCCGTCTGGCGAAGCTCTTCTCCCGCCATGGCTTACTCCTTATCAGCAACAGTCTCTATATGCAGCTCCTCAAGCTGTGCCTGCTCTACTACGTCGGGGCAGCCAGACATGAGGCAGGACGCGGTCTGTACCTTCGGGAAGGCTATGACGTCGCGTATGCTGGAAGCCCTGGTGATGAGCATAGCCAGCCTGTCCAGACCGTATGCAAGGCCGCCGTGAGGAGGAGTGCCGTACTTGAAGGCGCCCATCAGGAAGCCGAAGCGCTCCCATGCCTGCTCCTTGGTAAAGCCCAGCTTCTCAAACATCTTCTCCTGTACCTCGGGGGAGTGGATACGTATGGAGCCGCCGCCAATCTCGTTGCCGTTGAGCACGATATCGTATGCTTTGGCGCGAACCTTGCCCTGATCGGTATCCAGCAGGTCCAGATCTTCATCCATAGGCGAGGTGAAGGGGTGATGCATGGCGTAGTACCTTCCGTCTTCCTCGCTCCATTCGAACTGGGGGAATTCTATTACCCACAGGAAGTTGAACTTGGTATCGTCCATGAGGCCTAGCCTGCGGCCCAGCTCAAGGCGCAGAGCGCCCAGAGCCTGATATACTACCGTATCCTTTGCGTCGGCAACGAAGAACAGTATGTCGCCGGTCTTGGCGTTAGCGCGCTCCAGTATGGCCTTTATCTGGTCCTCGGTGAGGAACTTTGCGAAGGAGCACTGAATTCCCTCGGGCTTCATACTCAGCCACGCGAGGCCCTTTGCCCGGTAGGTCTTTACCAGGTCGCCGAACGCATCTATCTGCTTGCGGGTAAAATGCTCCACTCCGCCCTCTACGTTGATGCAGCGCACGGAGCCGCCGCCCTTGACTGCGTCCGCAAATGCGCCGAAGCCGCAGTCCTTCACTATATCGCTTACGTTTACGAATTCAAGGCCAAAACGGGTATCGGGCTTGTCCGAACCGTAACGGTCCATGGCTTCCTGCCAGGTTATGCGAGGCAGCGGAAGCTGAATGTCTACATCAAGAGTTTCCTTCATCAGGCGCTTGATGAAGCCCTCCTGAACGTTCATTACGTCGTCCTGCTCCACGAAGGACATCTCAAGGTCGATCTGCGTGAACTCGGGCTGACGGTCTGCGCGTAAATCCTCGTCGCGGTAGCAGCGGGCTATCTGCATATAGCGGTCAAAGCCGGAAAGCATCAAAAGCTGCTTGAATATCTGGGGGCTCTGGGGCAGGGCGTAGAACTTGCCGGGCTGTACACGGCTGGGTACCAGATAGTCGCGGGCGCCCTCAGGGGTGCTCTTGCAGAGGGTAGGAGTCTCTATCTCTATGAAACCCTGCTCTGCGAAGTACTCGTGGGCTATCCTGGTTATCTTGCTGCGCATGAGAAGGTTGGCCTGCATACAGGGGCGGCGCAGATCCAGATAGCGATACTTAAGGCGGAGCTGCTCGGCGGCATTCACGTTATCGTCGATGTAGAAGGGAGGAGTCTCGGATACGCCCAATATCTTCAACTCCTTGGCAATAAGCTCCAGCTCGCCGGTCTTCATGTTTCTGTTTACCATCTTCTCATCGCGCCTTGCCAGTACGCCCTTTACGGCGATGACATACTCGCTGCGGATGGTTTCAGCCTTTTCAAACACTTCCTTAGGAAGCTCGCTCTCGTTAAAGGTCACCTGCATGGTGCCGGTGCGGTCGCGGAGGCCTATGAATATGAGGGAGCCCAGGTTCCGCCATGTTCCGGCCCAGCCCATGAGCACCATTTCCTTGCCTACCTCGTCCACAGTAGGCTCTGCGCAGTAGTGTGTGCGTTTCCAACCCTGAAGCAGTTCTGCCATTGTACTTTTCCTCTCTTATCTTAAAATTTGCTGTACTCTATTCCCAAGGGCGGCTATTGGAACATAGCCCTCGTCCCCTGTTTCCATATCCTTGAGCTTTACCTCGCCCCGTTCAAGCTCCTCGTCGCCTAAGATAGCCACGAATCTGGCGTCTATCTTGTTGGCGTACTTGAACTGTGCCTTGAAGCTCTTGCCTACATGGTCGAATTCGGTCTTTATGCCGCTGCCGCGGAGCTTTGCGGTAAGTGTGAAGCCCACCTTGCGGGCCTCCTCGCCCATCGCCGCCACATATACCTCAACGTTGCGTGGCTGTGGTATTTGCGCTCCCGAAAGCTCTGCTATGAGCAGCAGCCTTTCCATGCCCATGCCGAAGCCTATGCCGGGAAGCTTAGGTCCGCCAAGCTGCTCCAGAAGCCCGTCATAGCGGCCTCCGCCGCATACCGTTCCTGAATATCCCTCACTGTTTGCGATTATCTCGAACACGGTCTTTGTATAATAGTCCAGCCCGCGCACTATGAAGGGATCCACCTTGTACTGTATGCCTACGCTGTCAAGGCAGCCCTTCAGCTCTTCAAAGTGCGCCCTGCACTCGTTGCAGAGACAGTCCAGAATAGTAGGTGCGCCCTCGCATATCCTCTTGCACTTTTCTTCCTTGCAGTCCAATATGCGAAGAGGGTTCTTCTCGAAGCGGCTTTTGCAGGTCTCGCAGAGGCCGTCGTAATTGCTCCTCAGGTATTCCTTTAGCAGCTCGTTGTATTTTGGCCTGCAATTGGGACAACCTATGCTGTTTATGTTTACGGAAAGGCCCTTCACACCTATTTTATCGAGAACGGTCATGGCAAGCTCGATACATTCGGCATCTATGCTTGCCCGGGGTGCGCCGTAGACCTCCACGCCAAACTGATGATGCTCGCGCAATCTTCCCGCCTGAGGCTTATCATAGCGAAACACAGGACAGTAGAGATAATACATCTTGGTAGGCTGGGGGTCGTTGAAGAGGTTGTTTTCTATGAACATGCGGGCCGCGCCGGCAGTACCCTCGGGCTTGAGGGTTATGGACCTGCCGCCCTTGTCATCAAAGGTGTACATTTCCTTCTGCACTATATCCGTGGTATCGCCCACTCCCCGAAGGAACAGCTCGGTATGCTCAATGACGGGGGTGCGTATCTCGCTGAACCCGAAGTTGTCGCAGGTCTCCCTTGCGATCTTCTCAATATACTGCCACTTATAGCTTTCTCTCGGCGTAACGTCCTTAGTGCCCTTCGGCGCCTGAATTGCCATGATTTCTCCTCGCATTCTATTTTAATAATAAAAAGGTCTCCCGCCCGGCAAAGGGACGGGAGACCCGCGGTACCACCCTAATTGGGCTAATAAAAGCCCCGGCTCAAGGCCATTAACGCAGGCCATACGGGCAGGCTTTTTACCCGCCGGCTCACGGGCGTCTCCGGCGATAGTCTCCGCGGGGCTTTCAGCCAGGGCCCACGCTCTCTAAAGAAGGCTTAATTTCGCCGCTCTTCCGGTCAATGCCAATATTCCTGCTAATTATATAATCGCAGGCTAAAAATGTCAAGAAAGTATGCTACTTTGAATACAGCTCCCGCTTTTCAGCGGCGACTGTATGCACCTTTGCGATATAGGTGCTCACGTCCTTTGGGTTGGGTATGCGCTCCACGCGGCATTCCCCATCGAATATGCGCTTGGTCATGGCCCCCGCGCCATGCGCCATTATGGAGGTCGTCTCCTCCATCATGTCGATGTTGTACATGCACACCTTATCAGGCTTTGCATAGCCCACGTTCTCCAGGTTGCCGCTCATGTACTTCTGGCGGTACATATAATATGGCGCCATGCCCATGCTCCGGGCGTACTCCATGCCAAGCTGCACCATCTTTTCGACGGTATCCCCGTCCGGCAGCTCATAGCTGCCAAGGCTCTGCTTCAATCGCGACGAGCGCTTTATGGCCAGCGTATGCACAGTAAGGTTATCCGGGGCCAGCCTGCTTATTTCGGACAGGGTATGCTCCATATCTGGCAGGCCCTCCCCGGGCAGGCCCGCTATAACGTCCATATTTATGCTCTCAAAGCCCACTGCGCGGGCCGTCTCCAGACAGTCCGCTATATCCTTTGGGGTGTGGCTCCTTCCCACCAGCTCCAGCGTCCTCTGGCACATGGTCTGTGGATTTATGGATATCCTTCCCGCTCCCATGGATTTTATTATCTCAAGCTTTTCTCTGGTTATCGTATCCGGCCTGCCCGCCTCCACGGTGAATTCCCGGCCATAGCCGCCGTACTGCCCGAGCGCATAGCTCAGCACATCCTCAAGCTCGCTCTCTGTAAGCACCGTAGGAGTGCCGCCGCCCATATACATGCTTCTTATCTTAAATCCGCAGTCTCGGGCTATTTCCGCGCCGAGGCGTATATCCTCCTTCAGCGCGGCTATGTAGGCCGCCATGTCCGTCTTGTCGGTGCGGATGCCGGAGGCGAAGGAGCAATAAAGGCACCGCGTCCGGCAGAAGGGTATGCCTATATACACGTCCACGTCCCTGTCGGCCACGTCCATGAACGGCCGCTGTATATCCACTATCTCCTTTGCCAGGGCGAGCTTTTCCGGGGTCACGTCGAACTCCTCCGCCATAAAGCGCAGGGCCTCCTTTTCGCCTTTTTCGGCTATAAGCTCGCGGAGCAGCCGCGTAGGGCGTATTCCCGTAAGGCTGCCCCATGGGAGCCTCGCGTCCTTATATACCTTGCCCAGCGCGCGGAACACGGATATCTTCATGCAGCGCTTGCGATAACGCTTCCTGTTCAGCTCGCCGCCGCCTACAGCGGGGTGAAGATAAGCGTACTCTGCCCTCGCCCCATCCATATCGGCAGTGCAGACAGCGCGCCACGTATCGCCGCTTTCCTCCATCACAGCCGAAATAAAGGGGGCGGCCTCGCCGTTCTCGGCGGGGACCACCTCCTCCATGGGCAGATAAAGCCTTATTACCTCGCCCAGATCGTTCAAAAGCTCCGGGTGGTCAGTATATACCCTTACCATTTTCTCTCCTGATCTATCTTACATACGGGTTTGCGGCCCGCTCCTCATCCAGCGTGGTGGCGGGGCCGTGACCCGGATAGGCGATATAGTTGCCTTCCAGAGCAAAAAGCTTATTCTTTATGGAGCTTATTATATCCTCATAGCTTCCGTAGCTGAAGTCCGTCCTGCCTATGCTCCGGCGGAAAAGGGTATCCCCTACGAACACGCACTTCTTTTCCTCCAGCACATAGCTGACGCCGCCCACGGTGTGGCCGGGGGTGAACAGAACGTTGAACTCAAGGCCCGCCTCCCTTACCGTATCGCCGTCCTTGAGCTTTACGTCGGCATAAAAAGGCTCGAGCTTCCTGAAGGTAAGGTTTATGTCCTTATCCCTGAGTCCCGCTTCGTCCAGCTCGCCTATGTACACCTTCATGCCCTGCTTTTGCAGCTCCGGCACGCCCAGCATATGGTCAAAATGGCAGTGGGTGAGCAGTATGGCGTTACACCCAAGGCCGTTTTTCTCAAGGTATGTATTTACCTTTCCCGCGTCCGCCGGATCGATTATAACGCACTCGTCGCTGTTATTAAGCCGCACAAAGTAAGTGTTTACGCAGTACGGGCCGGTTTCTATGCTGCTGACTGTTATATCTCTGTTCATGCTGTTTTCCTCACTTAAAATGTCCTTCTGCTGTCCAGAAGTATAGTCACCGGGCCGTCGTTTATGAGGCTCACCTGCATATCTGCTCCGAACTCGCCGCACTGTACAGGCACGGTTTCCCTCAGCTTGGCTATTGCCGCCTCATACATGGGTATGGCCTTTTCCGGCCTCGCCGCCTTTATGAAGCTGGGGCGCCTGCCCTTGCGGGCATCGCCGAAAAGGGTGAACTGGGATATGAGCAGTATCTCTCCGCCTATGTCCGTTATGCTCAGGTTCATCTTGCCATCGCTGTCCTCAAATACCCGAAGGCCGGTGAGCTTTTCGCATATATAGTCGAGATCGGCCTGCTCGTCGATATCTTCGACCCCGAGCAGCACCATAAAGCCTCTGCCTATGCTGCCCCTAACATTTCCTTCTATGCTTACCGACGCCTCGGATACCCTCTGCACTACTGCCCGCATATGTTTTCTCCTCAAAAAATATTACTGGTTTACCCGGTATACCTCCTTGACGGAGCGCACCTTACGCATACTCTTGATTATGTTGTTGAGCTGCTCCGTGCTGGATACGTCGAAGGAAAGCTGTATCTGTATTATACTCTGGTTGGCCTTGTCAACCTTTGCGGTCATGGCGGTTATGCTTATGTTCATACCTGCAAGGACCTGGGATACGTCCATGAGAAGGCCGGTGCGTTCATCAGCTACTACCTGTATGGTAGCGGTATAGCTGCTCTTGGCGTTATTTGCCCATTCCGCCCTTACTACCCTTTCGGGATCCATAAGCAGATCCCCTATATTGGGGCAGTCCTTTCTGTGAATGGACACGCCCCTGCCGCGTGTGACATAGCCTATTATATCGTCTCCGGGAAGCGGCGTACAGCAGCGGGCAAAGCGCACCACCATTCCGGTGTCGCCCTCCACTATCACGCCCTTGCCGTTGCCGCGGTTCTCGGGCCTGCTCTGCTGCTCCTCCTCAAGTCGCTCCAGGCGCTCTGCGGCAGCCGCCGCCTTAGCCTCCTTTTTTGCCTGTTCAAGAAGCTTGTTTGTCACCTGCCCGGTAGTTATGCCGCCGTAGCCTATTGAGGCATATACGTCGTCCAGATCGGACATATTGAACTTTTTTAATATGTCCTCGAAGTATTCCTTCTTGCCGGTAAATTCGCTTAGCTGCGCGCCCTGGCGCTTCAGCGCCTCGGAGAGCATATCCTTGCCCCGCTGTATGTTTTCCTCCCGGTTGGCTTTCTTAAACCACGTGCGTATTTTTGCCTTGGCCTGCTGTGTCTTGGCGATCTTCAGCCAGTCGTAGCTGGGCGCGGCGTTCGGCGAGGTTATTATCTCCACCACGTCGTTGTTTTTCAGCTTGTAGTCAAGGCGAACCAGCGCGCCGTTTACCTTCGCGTGCTGAACATGATTGCCCACGTTGGAGTGTATCCTGTATGCGAAGTCTATCGGCGTAGAGCCCGTAACGAGGTCTATTATCTTGCCCTGAGGGGTAAGCACATAGACGTAATCGCCAAAGAAATCCTTGCGTATGTTCTCTATAAATTCCCTTGTGGTGTTGGAATCCGCCTCCAGGGAAAGGGCTTCTCTCAGCCACGCAAGCTTGCTGTCCAGATCGTCAGGGTTGCTTCTGCCTTCCTTATACATCCAGTGCGCCGCTATGCCGTATTCAGCCGCCTTGTGCATTTCCGGCGTCCTTATCTGCACCTCAAATGGCATACCCATGCCGTCGTTTGAGAACAGCGTCGTGTGCAGCGAGCGGTACATATTGGTCTTGGGCATCGCTATATAATCCTTAAAGCGTCCCGGCATGGGCTTCCAGAGGGAATGGATTATGCCGAGCGTGGCGTAGCAGTCGTTTACCGTGTTGACTATCACCCGTATGGCTATAAGGTCGTATATCTCGTCTATGGTCTTCTGCTGGCGGACGGTCTTTTTGTATATGCTGTAAAAGTGCTTGGGGCGGCCGGAAAGCGTAGCCTCTATTCCCGCCTCCTTCAGCGCCTTTTCTATCTCCTCCATGGCCTTGTTCAGGGTGCGCATGCGCTCCTCCTGATAGGGTATCATGGCCTGCTCCAGCTTTTTGTACTCCTCCGGCCAGAGATACTTCATGCAGAGATCCTCCAGCTCGCACTTCATGGCGCCCATGCCGAAGCGATGCGCAAGAGGAGCATAGATATCCAGCGTCTCGCGGGCCTTGCGTATCTGCTTTTCCTCGCTGCAATACTGGAGGGTACGCATGTTGTGCAGTCTGTCGTTGAGCTTGATTATGACCACGCGGATATCGTTCGCTATGGCAAGGAACATCTTGCGGAAGCTCTCCGCCTGTATGTCCTCGCGGCTTATCATCTCGTTCTTTCCGGTTTTGGTAAGCTTTGTTACGCCATCCACCATGCCGGCGATATCCTGTCCAAACATGGACGCGAGCTTTTCGTAGGTTATATCCTTGCCGTCCTCTATAACGTCATGCATGAGACCGGCCAGTATGGTATGGCTGTCCATGCCCATATTGGCCAGCATTATGGCCACGCTTTCCGGATGGGTATAATATGGCTCTCCGGAATGGCGGGTCTGATGGGCATGGACCCCCTTGGTAAACTCAATAGCCCGGTCAAGCATCTGCATTTCCTCCGGCGTGAATGTCTTTGAACAGATTTCCCTGAGCTTTTCCATATTGCCCCTCCTTTCGGCCTCACTGCCCTGACGATTGAAATAATAACAGAAATCAACGGCCTGCACCGTTGATTTCATAAAGTGCTGTTAAATTAGTATACTATTGCGGAGTACACATCGTAACCCTTCAGGTTATCTCTGCCTCCGCACTCGGAGGCAAGCTCGATAGCAAAGCGCGCGCCTACCACCTCTCCGCCCATTTCCTCGACGAGCTTGGCGGTGGCAAGGCAGGTGCCGCCGGTGGCCAGCAGATCGTCCACCACTACTACCTTTTGCCCGGGCTTTATGGCGCCCACATGTATCTCAAGTGAATCAGTGCCGTACTCGAGGGCGTACTCATAGCGCAGCGACTCGCAGGGAAGCTTGCCGGGCTTTCTGGCCAGCACAAGACCCGCATTAAGAGCGTAAGCCAGTGCAGAGCCTACTACGAAGCCCCTTGCCTCCGGGCCTACTACCAGATCTACCTGTTTGCCCTCAAGGCTCTTTGCCAGTTCATCTATGAGCTGCCTGAATGCCTCCGGGTCCTGGAACAGAGTAGTAACATCCCGGAAAAGTATGCCGGGCTTGGGAAAATCAGGGATAGAGCGCACAGCAGTCTTAAGATCCATGTTTATTTTTCCTCCAGTCATTGCGTATGGCAGATGTTTTGTTTGTTATTGTTCCCGAGACCTGAGTCTTTGGGCAGCGGCATATGTTGGGCTTTCCATCAGATCCCGCTGGGGCGGATCCTTTATGAGTCGTATGCCTTCGTTTGCATCGATGAAATCCAGCTCCTCCATAACCCGTTCACCCAGCCTCGCCATTCGGACAGGCGTCTTTGTTACGGCGGCGAGGTAATCTATAAGCTCCTCACGGTTGAAAAACCGTCTTTCCGATGAGCGCAGCGCCCTGTAATATGCCGCTATATCCCGTCTCTCCAGCGCAAGAGATGCAAAGCAGCCTATAGGGTATGCCCTGCCCGGTATTATCTCAGCATGCGGCGTAAGGGCTCCAAGCCTTTCGGCAAAGCCAGCGTCAATGCTGTCATACATCAAAACGCTGCTGAAGCGGGACATATCCAGCGAGTCTATCACCGGGCCGAAAACAGCCGTATGATAGCCGCAGGGGAAGGCTCTGTTGCGGCCGAAAACCATATCCAGCCTTCTGAAAAGCCCTTTATCCGCCAGCTCCTTCATAAGGTCGACGGCGCCCCCCTCGGTAAAGCAAAGCACCATTGTCCCCGCTATGGAGTCTGTCAGCAGCTTTTCAAGGCCGCGGGCCTTTTTTTCGCCCGTATCAATGCCACAACCTGTATTATACAATATATTCCCCGAGAATGCATCAATAAATTTATCTCCCCTGTCCTTCATAAAGGCTTCGGGATCCTCTATGGGTGCTGGGCGCATATCACAAACGCGGAGCTGCACCGAGCGCATGCCGTTCCACTTGTTTATTATCGGCGTGTATATGGCGTCGCAGCGGCCCATGTCCGCCAGCTCCACAAACTGATGCCCCTTTGAAAAGGCCACAAGATCTACGTACCTGTCGTCTTTTACGGCGGTAGCCTTTATATGATTGCCGCTGCTGCCTATGCGCCTGAGTCCCCGCAGCAGCATGCCGTCCGTCCGAAAGGACGGCTCCGGATTGCCCTCGCCAAACGGGGCAAGCAGCTCCAACTCCTCCACCATAGGGAGCGTAAGCTCGGAAAGCTCTATTTCCGCCTCATAGCTTCTCCTGGGTATAAACAGTTCCTGATCCACGGTGCTCCTGAAGGTCCCGTCCAGTGCCTGACGGAATTCTTCAAAATCTTTCTCCTGCATGGTAACGCCAGCTGCATACGCATGGCCGCCAAAGCGGGTGAAAAATCTGTTGTTGGCGTTGAGGGCCTGATACAGGTCAACTCCCGGCACAGACCTGGCGGAACCCGTCAGCACTCCGTCTTTTTCGGAAAAGAGCAGCGTTGGTCGGTAATACCTTTCGGCTATCCTTGCTGCGGCAATACCTATTACGCCTGGATTCCAGTTCGGGGATTTGAGCACTATGGAGCGGCCTTTTGTAAGATCCAGCTGTTCCACCATCTCCGCTGCGGAATCTATTATGTCCCCCTCCTCCGTCTGACGGCGGCGGTTCAGCTCGTCCAGAAGCTCGGCTGCCTGCTGAGCCTTTTGGGTATCATGGGTGCAGAGCAGTTCCACGCATATACCGGCGTCCTCCATTCTGCCCGCGGCGTTGAGCCTAGGCCCGAAGCCGAAGGAGAGGTCCCGGGATACGAATGCATCGCTCTTGTCGTTCACTACGCGGCCCAGCGCCTTTATGCCCGGGGAGCAATCGCCCTTATTTATCATATCCAGCGCCACGGCAACTATGGCCCGGTTTTCGCCCAGCAGCGGCACTACGTCAGCCATTGTGGCTATGCCTGCCTGAGGGAGGTAGTGTTTGGCGGCTTCCCGGCCTATAAGGCCCTCCGCAAGCTTCCACGCTATGCCCGCGCCGCATATGTCGCCGTTAGGGTATTTATCGTCCTCCCGGGTATGGCACACCACGGCGCAGCAGTCCGGTATTCTGCCGTCACAGCGGTGATGATCCGTCACCACCACGTCCATTCCCAGCTCCCGGCATCTGTCTATCTCGCCGTATGCCTTTACGCCGTTATCCACGGTAACTATGAGCTGTACGCCCATTTTGTGCAGCCGCTCCACGGCCGGAATGTTAAGGCCGTAGCCCTCGTCGTGCCGCGATGGTATATCGTATATCACATCTGCACCCATACTCTTGAGGCAGTCGTAAAGTATGGAGGTGGCGCATACGCCGTCCGCGTCGTAGTCGCCGTACACGCATATCTTTTCGCCAGCTACAGCCCGCTTTATGCGCTCCAGCGCCTTATCCATATCCTTCATGAGAAGAGGATCCAGAAACTGCCCCTCCCCCGGGTGCAGGAAAAGCTCCATAGCCTCCCTGTCACGCGCCCCGCGGGCGTACAAAAGCGAAGCAAGCCGCGGGGATATCCCCTCGGCCTTGGGTATATCGTTATTTATTTGTGATAGCTCATACATCAGCATACCGTAATTTTACACCCCGCGCAGCGCATTTGGCAAGGCGCAGGAAATCGGCATGCCTCGAAATTGTGGCGGTTATTTCAGCATTTGCAGTACCATTACGCTGAGCAGACCGCTTACTGCCCCAATAGCTATATCAGAGAGCAGCGCTATGCTCACGTACAGCGTGCCCGCAACGGCGGAAAACACTATGAACGCCAGTACAGCGTAAAGCGTACCCGCCAGCGCCCCATACAGCCACAGCCGCTTTTTGCACCGGCGGACCGCTATAAGCCCTGCCGCCGCCGCGCATATCACCTTTATGACCGTGGTAAAAAGGCCCATTGTGGATACCTGCAAAAGTTCCTCTTTGAGTGCGACGGCATACAGTACCACCAGCACAAAGCTTATTATGACGCCGAGCAAAGCGCTCTTTCCCACCTCCAGCGCCATATTGGCCTGCTTTTGCGTCGCCCTTGCCGTTCGCATGCACATATACCCCCTATCAAGTATACAGATATATATGCGAAGGCACAAAAAAATATGCCCGGTAAAAAACCGGGCATATTGTAGCTTTTTAGCTTGTTTTAGTTTGCCTGATCCTCTATGGTGTTCTCTACGGGAGAATCCTCTACGGAGGCTATGGCGCCGCGAATGAATACCAGACGTACCTTGTCGGGACCAACGGAGATAGTCACAACGTCGTCCTTTATGGCAGTGATTGTGCCGTAGATGCCGCCGATCGTACGTACACGGTCGCCGGGCTTGAGATTAGCCAGCATGTCCTTTATCTTCTTTTCCCTCTTGCGCTGGGGGATTATCATGACTGCGAAAAGCGCAATCATGAGAATGATCAGCATACCGCCGTTGCTCATAAAGCCTTGAATGCCACTTACTACCTGAGTATCCATTATTTACCTTCCTTATCTTTATTGCGGCAAGGCCGCCAATTTTTGCTCTCCAACCATTTTATATAAAATGGTTTCCTGCGTCAAGGTATTTATTCCCCGTTGGGCAAATTGTCACAATTGCCCAAGAGTTTTATATTTCATTCTGCCGCTTTGCCGCCCTGTATTTTTTGATAAACGCTGAAGGGTGATAAGAAAGCTTCGCTTTGCGCAGCCCCTCCAGGCCCATGTCCTCCTCACGGTTTATGTACTTCACGTCGTTCAGAAGATTGGCCGCCATCTGCTGGTTTATCAACGGATACAGGCCCGGCACTTCCGCCTCAGCCTTTTCAAAGTAAGTCACCGCCATATCCTTCCATGGCTTATCCGCCACGGAAAAGGCCTTTATTTCGCCGTTTATCCTTATTCCGCCGCAGAGAAGGTCCAGCTCCATCATGTTGGAAAGGGCGGTGCGTATGGCATCCAGTTCCCATTCTATGGATAGAGAGTCGTTCTCGTCCTTATTGGAGGCCCACTGCTCGTACAGGTCTATGCACTCTCCAATATTCTCCGGCCCCAGCGTCACAAATTCAAAGCTTTCGCTCTGCTCTAAGCGGTTTATGAAATTGCGCTTCGCGTGGTATTTCTTGCCGGGCAGGTCTCTGAGATCCTCCATTTCGTAGACGTAATCGAAGTTGTCCCTGTCCTCCTCAAGCTCGAAGCCCGCCATTCGGAACTGCTCCGCATACTGCTCTGCTATGCCAACGAACAGGGGCTTTACTCCATTATTCACCATATACTGCTCCGCCCTGACTATGGCCCTGCCATAATCCGCCGGGTCAAGGCATACCGGCGCCATCATATACATCGGCGCGCCGGGAAAGCTGCAGCGGCTGTACATCACACCGTCCTCAAAGGCTATTGTTATTTTTCCTCTTGCACCCCACACCATGTAGCTTGTAAAGGTAAATTCAGAGCTGAAGAGCCCGGCGCTTTTGGTGTACCTCTCCACCTCCCGCCGCATATCCACAGTTATTTCCTTAAAATCGAGTTTTTCTTTTATAATGCTCATATTTTCCATATTCTCATATTACTCTACCGGCACGATAAGTTTCAACCTTTAATTTTTATTTTGCCCATTACAAAAGCCCCGAAAAAAATCGGGGCCTGCTTTTTTCTTTTGCCGTGGTCAGCGCATTATCTGATATGTGGCGTCTACCGTGGCCGTCACCTTTATGGTGGGCATTACGGTCTGCGCTTCGGTAAGCGCGTCCTCCGCGGGCGCCGCCGCAGCCTGCGCCTTTAGGGTCCTATTGGTATCGTCGTATACCACCGCGCTGTCTGCGCCGCCGTTTTCATCTATGGAGATGGGCAGGTTTGTCAGGCGCACTCCCGCACCGGCCGCTATTGCCCTGGCCTTGGCACCTGCCGACTCTACCGCCATGCCAAGCGCCTGAAGGTATGCCTCGGAGTCGTCCTCTATGGAGTATTCGGGGCCGGATACGTCGCTCGCGCCGGCTGCGACGGCCTCGCTTATAAGGCTGCCCAGCACGTCCATGTCCCTGACCTTGACGTTCACGGTGTGGTATACCTCATAGCCCACTACCTTGGAGGTATTCTTGCTGTAATCCCTGACCTCGTTTATATTGAGATAGCCGGTCTCGATATCCTCCTCCGCTATGCCCTTGGCCTTTATCACTTCAAGCACTGCCTCCATCAGCTTCGCGTTATTCTGCTGCGCCTCGGATACGTCCTTTTCCTGGGCCCTTACGGTAAAGCCTACCTCGGCAATATCCGGCTTTATACTTACGGTGCCGGTGCCGGTCACCCTTACGGTGCTTCTGGTGTCATAATATCCGTCGGTGCTCTGAGTCGATGCCACTATGTTCTTTTGCTCCTCTATCTGATCCTGGCTCTTGCAGGCGGCGGCCGAAAGGGCCAACATTACTATGCAGAGCGCTATTGCCGCTATCCTTGCCTTCTTATTCATTTTCATTGTCACTTTTACCGTTACTCCTTTTTCTCGGTATCTTCTTTCTTATTGGCGCTGAGCTTTTCCATGCGTTCCCGCCGCTCCTGCGCCTTTGCCTCGCGCTTTACTGCATTCCTGGCTTTCCCCTTCTTTATGAGCTTCACTGCGAGCACAACTATCGCGGCCAGCACCGCGATCACCAGTATCGCGGGTATTGCGCATACTATGGCTACCAGCGCGTTCTCGAGGAATACGCCTACCGCCACGAAGCTCTCCGAAAGCCCCGCGGACATACGCTCGCCCATGCCTTCCTTTGCGGCAGGGCCTTTGGTGAGGCGGTTCTCGTTGATAGTCACATAGACCGTGGTATAGTCCACCAGGTCGTCATAGCGGCGGAGCTGCGTCGTGTACTGCTCTATCTCGAGCGTCGTCTCGGATATGGCCTTTTCAAGCTCTACCAGATCCTCCATATTGCCGGTGGTCTTCATTATTTCCTTGAGCCTGTCAAGCTGATCCCGAAGCACGCCCAGGCGGGTCTCGGTATCAAAGTAGTTGAGGGTTATATCCTCGGTATCGCAGTTGCTGTAGGTTATCTCTCCGGTACCCTGGGTAAAGTCCACGAATTCCTTGACCTTGGCGGTAGGAATGCGGAACGTCAAGCTGGCGGTACGGCCATAGTCGGAGTACGTCTCGGGCTTTGTGCCGCTCACGCTGGAGGACTGCACATAGCCGCCGAGCTGCGCCGCCTTGTCCTGAAGCTGCTTGAAGTGGTTATCGAACTCGTCGGTTCGCATCTCAAAGGTATAGGTGGTGATTATCTTGTGATTGCCGTAGTTCGGGTCGGAAGCGCCCGCGTCATAGCCGCCTGCGGCAGCTTGAGTGTCGTCCGTTTTGGGGGCTACGATGGTCGATGCCGCCTCCGTCTCCGCCATCATGGGAGCTTCTTCCTCCCAGGCATGGTCATTCGCACTGCTCGCCTGCTTCATATTCGTAAATGAGAGCGAGCCGGCGCAGCCCGAGAGCAGCACAAGCACGAGCAGCGCACATACTGTTATCCTTAACCTTTTCATCATGATAAATACCTCCATTGTAAGCTTATGTGGGGCTTTATGCCGGTTCTGATTCTCTTATGCCTATAAGACGTACAGGCAGGCGAAATGGTTGCGCTTTTTTGAACATTTTTCTAAAATAATTATATCAGCCTTCACTGCTCCGGGCAAGCGCCCTTGCGCTCCCGCACACCTATTATGACGCCGCATATTATGAGCAGCGCGCCTATTACGCTCATGAGCGTTATGGGCTCATGCAGGAACAGTGCGCCTGTTATAAGCGTTACAAACGGGTTTACATAAATATAGGTGTTCACCTTCACTATGCCGAGCCTGCGGGTCGCCATGTTCCATGTGGTATAGCTTATCCCGCTGCCGAGTATGCCGAGGAACGCTATGCAGAAGAGCTTTTGCGGGTCCGTGAGCTCATAAAGCGGCATATCCAGCTCCCCAGTAAAGATGGCGATCGGCAGCGTGGTCAGTATTGCGAAAAAGGTCATTCGACGCATAAGGAAAAAGCTCGAAAACCTGTGTACATAGCGCGTCATCATCACGGAGTACAGCGCCCAGCATATGGCGGCGGCTATGGACAGCATATCACCCAGCGGATTGAATTTCAGCACCACTGTCCCGTTGAACACCACCAGCGCCACGCCCGCAAGGGCGATGAGCGAGCCGTACACCGTATTCCTCCTGAGCCTGTTCCCTTTTGTAAAGAAATGCGCCAGCACGGCAGTCCATATGGGCGCAGAGGCTACGAGTATGCTTACGTTTGACGCAAGGGTATACCTGAGGGCATTGTTTTCGCAAAGGAAATACGCCGTATCCGCAAAAAGCGACATGAAAAACATACCGAGGTTATCCCCCTCCGTGGTCTTTTCCGTCCTCGGATACATACACCACAGCACGGCATATGCCACTAAAAAGCGCATCAGCATTATCTGCAAGGGCGTAAATACGTTGAGTAACGTCTTGCTGAATATGAATGTGCTTCCCCATACGCATATGGTGGCAAGCGCTATAAGGTGGCCGCCCAGCCCTTCCGTCCCCTTTTTGCCGCATTCCATGGGCATTTCTCCTTGTCGGTTGGTAAAACCCGCTGTTTTTGCAGTATTATATCACAGCCCTTATTATTTCGCTTTACTTTTCGCGAAAAAAACAGTAGAGTAGTATTTGGTGGCAGTTCGGCATAGCTGACTTACGAAAATATTTCCGCATGTTCCGGCAATTTTTTCCGGGCCGAAAGCCACTGTTTTTACGCGTTAATAAACCTTTTTGGGGAGGATATTTATAAAGTGGGTATTTTCTCTGTAATTTCACTTCTGGGCGGACTTTCCATATTCTTATATGGAATGGACATTATGGGGGACGGCCTGAAAAGCAGCTCCAGCAAGGCCCTTAAAAGCATGCTGGAAAAGGTCACCCACAGCGCGGTGCTGGGTATGCTCACGGGTACCCTCGTGACCAGCGTCATACAAAGCTCCACCGCCACAATAGTGCTTACCGTGGGCCTTTTGAGCGCCGGGATACTCAACCTTCGCCAATCCATAAGCATAGTCATGGGCGCGAACATCGGCACCACCGTCACGGCGCAGATAATCCGCCTTATGGATATAAACTCAAGCGGCGCGGCATTCCTCGAGATATTCAAGCCCTCCACGCTGGCTCCGCTGGCCGTGCTTTGCGGCATAATATTCCTCAAGTTCGTAAAAAAGCAGAAAACCAAGGGCCTCGGCATGATGCTCATGGGCTTCGGCATTCTGTTCACCGGCCTTATGGGCATGACTGAGGCGGTAGCGCCCCTGTCCGGCTCCAAGGTGTTCACCGACGTTTTGCAGAAGTTCTCCGATGTGCCTATTCTCGGCATACTGACCGGCCTTATAACCACCTTTATCGTGCAAAGCTCCTCCGCCATGATAGGTATAGTGCAGGCACTGTCCTCTACCGGCGCCTTCACCTTTCAGACCGTTTACCCGCTTATAATGGGCATAGACCTCGGCACCTGCATAACCACCGCCATAATCTGCTCCATAGGCACGAGCAAGGACGCCAAGCGTACCGGCATGGCGCACATAATATTCAACTGCATCGGCACGGTGCTGTTTATGATAGCCATAACCCTGCTGCATAACGCCGGGGCGCTGGACGGTATATGGAACAAGACCATGAACAGCGGCAGCATAGCCAACTTCGCGACGCTTTTCAAGGTAGTTACCGCCCTCGTGCTGCTCCCCTTCACCAATCAGCTCGTGAAGCTCACCACCGTCATAGTTAAGGACTCCCCGGACGACGCCGAGGAGGCCTATCCCGAAATGCGTACTCTGGACGAGAAGCTGTTCATATCCCCCGCGGTAGCTCTTCATCAGGTCAACGTGGCCGCCGCCAGCATGGGCAGGCTCGCCCGCAAGAACTTTAACCGGAGCATAGACCAGCTGGTCTCCTACGACCCTGAGCGCAGCGCAAAAATATCCTCCGCGGAGGACAGGCTGGATGGCTTTACCGACGCCGCAGAGAACTACCTCATAAAGCTTTCCAACCATATCGACAGCACGGAGGACAACAACGAGCTGAACCTGCTGCTTCAGGCCGTTACCGACTTTGAGCGCATAGGCGATTACGCGACGAACATAGACGACCTTAGCGCCCGCCTCGTAGCGGACGGACATGCCTTCTCGGAGACCGCAAAGAAGGAGCTGAAGATACTCTCCTCAGCGCTTACCGAGATAATCGACCTCACCGTGGAGGCCTTCGCCAACGGCGATGAAGCTATGGCAAGGCGCATAGAGCCTCTTGAGGAGGTCATCGACGAGATGGTGGCCACGCTTAAGGACAGGCATATCGAGCGGCTAAAGAACGGCTCCTGCACCATAGGCGCGGGCCTGGTGTTCATAGAGGTGCTGACCCATATGGGCCGCGCCGCCGACCAGTGCTCCAGCATAGCGGTGTTCCTGCTGGGCCGCCACAACGAGGAGATACTGAGCAACCATCACGCCTACCTGCACGAGCTGCACAAGGGCAACGACGCCTACTACGCCTCCGAATTCGAGGCGAGGCGCAGGGAGTTCCTCGACCCCATCGAGGCATTGTAAGCAGCAGCCTCAAAAGCGCACAAATATAAAAGGATATGTGGCTTTGTGCCACATATCCTTTTTAAGTCCACAAGCTATATTCTTTTCAGCAGGGCCGGAAGCTCGGATAAGAACCTTATCTCATAATCCGGGCGCACGTCCTCCTCGTCCGGCATATCATCGCGGTTGAACCATATGGTGGTTATTCCGGCATTTTTGCCGCCCTGCATATCGGCTGAAAGGCTGTCGCCTAGTATGGCGGTATGCGTTTTGCAAAAATCCGGTATCCTTTCAAAGCACCTTTGGAAGTACTCCGGTTCAGGCTTGCGGCCTCCTATTTCCTCGGAAATAAACATGCCGTCAAAATACTTCTCTATACCGGCGCTGTCTATGCGGCTGTGCTGCACCTTTGCTATGCCGTTTGAGGCAAGATACAGCCTGTATTTACCGTAAAGCTCCTCAAGCATGTCCTCTGCCCCCTCTACGAAATAGTGGCCTATCGCCAGCAGCCCCTCGTATACCTTGGCGGTCTCCGCGGGGGATACGGTTATTCCGAACTCGTCAAAGAGCTGCCTGAAGCGGCTGACCTTCACCTCCGCCATAGTGATCTGCCCCTTTTCAAGGCACTTCCAGTGGGCTAGGTTTATCACGCTGTAGCGGCTGAGAAGCTCTTCCGTAGGCTCAATGCCCATGGCCCTGAGGGCTCCCGCAAGCGCGGGGCCCTCGGCCTTGTTAAAATCCAGTATGGTGTTGTCCAGATCTATAAGCAGCGTATCTATCATATACGTCTTACTTGCTCATCGCCCTTTCGGCTGCGGCTACTACGTTTTCTACCGTGAAGCCGAACTCCTTAAAGAGTATGCCCGCAGGCGCGGAGGCGCCAAAGTGGTCTATGGTGACGGCCTCGCCGTCCAGCCCGATATATTTGTACCAGCTCATGGCACAGCCCGCTTCTATAGCCACTCTCGCCCTTACCGAGCCGGGCAGCACACTCTCCTTATACTCCGCGCTCTGCCTGTCGAATATATCAGTGCAGGGCATTGATACCACGCGAACCTTTTTGCCCTTTTCCGCAAGCGCGTCTGCCGCCTTCATGGCAAGCTCCACCTCGGAGCCGCTGGCCATGAGTATCACGTCGGGCTTTTCGCTGCCGCGCAGTATGTAGCCGCCCAGCATGGCTTTCTTCACGTCCGTCTCCTCAAGCTGGGGCAGGTTCTGGCGGGTAAGCGCCAGGGCGGTGGGCAGTGTGCCGGACAGGGCGGCAATATAGGCCGCGGCGGTTTCCTTCTTATCCGCGGGGCGGAACAGGTTGGTATCGGGTATAGCCCTTATGGAGGCAAGGTGCTCAATAGGCTGATGGGTGGGGCCGTCCTCGCCCACGCCTATGCTGTCGTGGGTAAGTATGTACAGCACAGGCAGCTTCATGAGGGCCGCCATGCGCATTGCGGGCTTGAGATAATCCGAGAATACCATAAAGGTGGCGCAGTAGGGGCGCAGCCCGCCATAGAGCATTATTCCGTTGCAGGCCGCCGCCATGGCAAATTCGCGTATGCCGAAGTGTACGTTCGAGCCGTCCCTGTCGTTCTTGGAATAATAGGGCTTGCCCTTTAGCTCGCTCTTGTTCGAGGGGGCCAGATCGGCGCTGCCGCCAAAGAGGTTGGGCATGTATTCCGCCGCGAGGTTGAGTATCTCGCCGCTGGTGGCGCGGGTGGCCATGGGCTTTTCGGCGGCGGTCAGCCTGGGATCGTTTATGAACTCCTCCGGCAGGCTGCCGTCGTGCCACCTCACCCATTCGGCATACAGCTCGGGGTACGCGGCCTTGTAGCCCTCGAACATCCTGTTGTACTCTTCCTCGGCCTTTGCATAGCCCCGGCCCAGTTCCTCAAAGTGCGCGTACACCTCGCCGGGTACCTCAAAGGGCGCGTAGTCCCACTGATAAAACTCCCGCATGGACTTGAGGGCTTCCTCCCCCAGAGGCTCGCCATGGGCGCTGGCCTTGCCCTGCTTAGCTGTGCCATAGCCTATCTCGGTGTTCACGATTATGAGAGAGGGATGTTCGGTGTCCGCCTTAGCATTGTCGAGAGCGGCCTGTATAGCGTCCATATTCTCGCCGGAGGCTACCTCCTGTACCTGCCAGCCGTAAGCCTCAAACCTCGCCTTCACGTTCTCGCCAAAGGTGGACTCTATGCGGCCCTCTATGGTTATATGGTTGCGGTCGTAGATCAGTATCAGCTTGCCGAGGCCCATGGTGCCTGCCATGGAAGCGGCCTCGGAAGCAACGCCCTCCTGAAGGCAGCCGTCGCCGCAAAGGGCGTAGGTGTAATTGTCAACTACCTTGTAGCCGTCGCGGTTGAAGTGGGCGGCAAGCCGGCTTTCTGCCATGGCCATGCCTACCGCTATGGCGATGCCCTGCCCAAGAGGGCCGCTGGTAGTTTCAACGCCCTTGGTGTGGCGGTACTCCGGGTGACCGGGGGTAAGGCTGCCCCACTGGCGGAAGTTCTTTAAATCCTCGATAGTCAGTCCGTAGCCAAAGAGATGCAGCAGAGAATACTCCAGCACGGAAGCGTGGCCAGCGCTGAGCACAAACCTGTCCCTGCCCTGCCACTCAGGATCCTTTGGGTTATGCTTCATCTGCTTCCACAGTGTGTACGCCATGGGCGCAGCGTCGATGGCAAGGCCGGGGTGGCCGCTCTTTGCCTTCTCAACAGTCTCCGCCGCCAGAAAGCGTATGCTTTTTACAGAAAGCTCATCGATCTTATTCATGTTGCGTTCCTTTCTTTATTTACGAGTATTTTATCTGTTCAATAGCTGCTTTATTATCTCCGCAGGCTCCGTAACGCCGGACTGATAAAGCTCCATGACGTCTTCAGAGCATATGGCGCCGATCTCAAGGTTTATCACCGAAACCGCGCCCGTTGCGGCAAGCTGCTCCGCGAGCTTCAGCATATCCTCTGCAGCCTCGTTCATGTTCACGCCCACGCAGGCTCCCATGAGCCAGTGATCCTCTATCATGAGGGATACCAATTCCTCGGTAAGCTCCGCGCATATCACCTCCACGGAGTCGTTGCGGTTAGCCGCCTTGAGCGCCGCATAAGCCGCCTTGGCAAGCTCCGCGTTCTCAGCGTATATGGTATCCAAAAGACCTACGGGTATTTCCGCCAGCGCCCTTTCCGTCCATTTTTCCGGTGTTCCCATGCCGGTGCCGAAAAAATACGTGCCCTTATCCTGCAATTTTCCTTCGGCTACCATCTCCTGCTGTATCTTGTATCCAGCTTCGTTATCGCTCGCAAACAGAGACAGTGTGCGCACCGGAAAGCAGTGTGACGGATAGCTGTACAGCACCTCCCATGAAGCCATTGCCACAGCATCGCCGTCGAAGGTGACGCCAGAGGTATTTTCGGGTATTATATGCGGCTTGTCCGTCAATATTACCGCCGGGCCGGATATTTCCGGTACATCGCCGGGCTGAGGCATATATACCAGCGATACGCCTTCCTTTGCCGCCTCCATGTTTTTCTGCTCTTGAGTAAGCTCCGGCTCCGGGGTAGCGTTGGAGCTGGTCACCTGTACATTTTCCCCTATTGGTTCCGGTGTGGGCTCCGGTGTATTCTCAGGTATCTCGGTCTGCTCAAAATCGTCGCCTGCAGCTTCTTCAACTATCTCCTGAAACTCTTCGCTGGCGTTTACCATGGCGTAGCGCACCTTTATCTTGGCTATGCTCTGGTTCATCTTATCGCTTATGGCGGGGTTGGGGCTCATCTGCATGAGACTTATAGCTATGAGTACCGAAAGTGCCGCAACGGAAATTATGGCTATCCACGTGCCCTTTTTCATTTTTCTGTCCCCTCCATGCCGTCCTTGTCATACACGGTGGCCCAGCCTTCCTTTATGCTCTTGCGCAGCATATAACCCTCTGTTCCCCAGTAGCTGACCTTGGCCCATTTGCCGTCCTCGCCCAGCCCTTCCTCCAGCAATACTATCGTGCTGTGGCGGGCTACCTTGTATATCTTATCGGCCTTGGCGTTTGGTTCGGCATAAAGATACTGGGTACCAGCGACATAATAGCCATTTGGTATGGACTGCATCACGCCCTTTTCATAAGTTATGAAGCAGCGGCGCACATAACCCTCCCGTCCGTCCGCCGTTACCTTGACCCATGGGTCGCCCTCCTGCAATACGGTAAGCTCGGTATCCCTCCTGAGTGTCTTTATGAGTTTGTCGTTAGTACCGTTGCCGGTACGCATCTGCGCCCCGTCCACAGTTATCCATGCCTTGCGGTCCTCGAGGGGCTCATTGTCGTATATATTAGTCTGAAAATCCCTGTACTCCTCAAATTTCATATCCGTCTTGAGCGAGGAAGCCAGGCCGCTCCTTGCTTTGCCTGCCGTCACCTTTACCGTAGTCCCGAAGGGTGCGTTGTAGTATAACCACTTTGCGTCCTCCACGTAAAGCCGCACGCAGCCGTGGGAGCCGTTTGTGCCAAGGTTGTTGAAGGCGAATTTTTTCAGCGTAGACGTGTCCCTCGATGAGAACATTATGGAATGGAAATATACGCCGCCTACTATCTGCGTCCAGTATCTGGCATACTCATTATTGAAGGCCGCGAACTTTCCGAAGCGCTCCCTTCCGCCTATCTTCCACGTGCCGCTGGGGGTGGGCGATGCGGGCTCATCCCCCTTGGGCTGCGTTTTGCCGGTGGTACAGACAAAACGGCGTACGATCCTCGTGTACTCGCCGTCGTCGTCCTTCTGGTATACCGTCACCACCTGGTTGGTGGTATCCAGCACTATATAATACTTGTTCGGGTCATTATTCTGCATTTCGTCCCGTGCAAAAGCGGCGCCTGGCAGCAGCATCAGCGCGGCCATTGCTGCAAGCAGTGCGGTTTTGAATCTTTTGGAAAGCATAGATTCCTCCGATAGTAAAGTCCAGCATATTATATTATATTGTATTTATCCCTTTTCGCCAATAATCAATTTTATGTGCCTTTTCCATACAAAAAGGTCACATTCCTCCCGATTGCATATCCGGCCGTTATGTGGCATAATTGACTTGGTATTTTATTTATCCTCCGGGAGGCAAGATATGGCTATACTCAACAAATTAGGCAGCATCGCCCGCAACGTATCCGGCAGGACCGGAAACATGCTGGAGGTGAGCAAGCTCAACGCCCTGATACGCAGCAGCGAGGACGACATTGAAGAGCTGAAGCAGCAGCTTGGCGAATACTTTTACGGCAAATACGCCGCTGGGGTAATACTGGACGGCGACGCTACGGAAATATGTAAAAAGATCCAGGCGGCATATACAGAGATAAAGGCCAACAAGGCCGAGATAAACAGCATAAAGGCCGCAGCAAGGGAGGCAGAAAACGAAGCTGCCGAGGAAGCCGAGGCAAAGGCACAGATCAAGCTCCAGTCCAAGGAACTGTACGGCGAATTCGTAAACGCCGCCCGCTCCGTTTCCGGCTCAGTCACCTTATGCCCTATGTGCGGCGCATCGGTAACAGACGGCTCCCGCTTCTGCGGCAATTGCGGCACGAAACTCTGCTAATAAAAAAGGGCGGCTCACCAGCCGCCCTTTCAGTCTGTCAAAAAACCCCAGGGTTGATAAGGGGCCGCAGCCCCTTATGTTTAATCCGGCTCTGACGACATGTGCGTCAGAACGGATGAAAACCCAGAGGTTTTCGTACTTTGCATTCGGTGCTGACCGCGCCATAGGCGCAAGCACCGGATGAAAAAAACTCGAAAAAGTGGCGTTTAGCCACTTTTTCGACAGCCTCAAAGAGCGGCTCACCAGCCGCCCTTTTATTATTTGCGCTTTTACTTATCCTCAACTTCTACTATCTGAGCTTCGGGGGCGTTCTTCTTTACGCTCTCTATACCGTTCATGCAGGAAGCTTTTGCTTTGTAGCCCTCGGATACGGCTATTATCTCGCCGTTTCTCGCCTTGAGGCGGAAACGGAACTCGCCGGCCTTGTCGGCATATACTTCAAACTTGGGATGGGTAAGCTTCTCAAAGCCTTCCACCGTCTGGTCCTCTATGCCGCCTTCACAGCACTTGCGTACGCTTTCTATGCCGTTGAGGCATGTGTCCTTGCTTTTGTAACTCTCGGAAGTGGCTATCACCTCGCCGTTTCCCGCCTTAAGATTGAATACAAAACCCGTCTTGGTGGCCTTTACTGCAAACTTGCCCATTTATAACTGCTTCCTTTCTAATAATGCCGCATAAACGGCCTATTTACTATACAGAACAAGGATATATTATCCGTGCGGCCGTGTCAATATAAATGCCCATAGTGCTTTATTTTTTTAGGCGCGCCTCAAAATTTTTGGCGTTATTTAAGTTGCTTTAGGTTTGCCGCCGGTGTATAATTTAATGGAGTGAAAATAGCCGGAAAACAGCAGAAATTTCACCCTTACACAATTTTTTATCTTATAAACCAAAACAATATAAACAAACAAGGAGATGCCTAATGAAGTACGATCGTATTTACAATTTCTCTGCCGGTCCCTCCATTCTTCCCGAAGAAGTGCTGGAAAGCGTCCGCGATAACCTCATGAACTATGAGGGCTCCGGTATGTGCGTAATGGAGATGAGCCATCGCTCAAAGGTTTTCCAGAAAATAATCGACGAAGCCGAGCAGGATCTCCGTGACCTGATGAACATTCCCGACAACTACAAGGTGATGTTCATACAGGGCGGCGCTACGCTCCAGTTTGCTATGATCCCCATGAACCTGATGAAGAACGGCGTAGCCTGCTATGTCGAGACCGGTGCATGGAGCAAAAAAGCCATCAACGAAGCCAAGAAGTACGGCGATGTGCATGTAGTGGCCTCCAGCAAGGACAGGAACTACGCCTATGTACCCGATTGCAGCAATCTGGATATCCCCGATAACGCCGATTACGTCTATATCTGCGAAAACGAGACCATCCACGGCGTGACCTGGCAGAAGCTGCCCAACACCAAGGGCAAGATTCTGGTATCCGACCAGTCCTCCATGTTCCTCTCCAAGCCCTGCAACGTGTCCGATTACGGCATGATCTACGGCGGCGTACAGAAGAACATCGGCCCCGCCGGTATGGTAATCTGCATCGTGCGCGAGGATCTGATTCGCGATGCCTCCGAGCTGCCCGTATGGGTACCCACCTACTGTGCATATTCCACCCATGCCAACAACGGCTCCATGTACAATACCCCCAACTGCTGGAGCATCTATGTATGCGGTCAGGTCTTTAAGTATCTTAAGAGGATAGGCGGCCTTGAGGTCATGAACCAGCGCAATATCGACAAGGCGAAGGTCATGTACGACTTCCTCGACCAGTCCAAAATGTTCAACGGCACCGTTGACAAGGAGTTCCGCTCCCTGATGAACATACCCTTCGTGACCGAGAGCGCAGAGCTTGACGCCGAAGTAGTGGCCGCCACCAAGGCAGCCGGCTTTGACAACCTGAAGGGCCACAAGAGCGTCGGCGGTCTCCGTGCCTCCATCTACAACGCAATGCCCAAGGAGGGAGTCGAGGCTCTGGTCAGGTTCCTGTCCGAGTTCGAAGCTAACTACAAGAAGTAATTTTATAAAGGAGAGAATATCATGCGCATATTGGTAACTGACGGAATGGATAAGGACGCCCTCCAGACCCTCAAGGATAACGGTCACGAGGTCGTTGAACAGTTCTATGCCCCCGAGGAGCTTGGTGCAGCGCTGAAGGAGTTTGACGCCGTAGTAGTCCGCAGCGCTACTAAGGTACGCGCCAACCACATCGACGAAGCCAAGGGCGGCAAGCTGAAGCTGATCATCCGCGGCGGCGTTGGCGTTGACAATATCGACGTCAAGTACGCGGAAGCAGCCGGCATCACCGTAAAGAACACCCCCCGCGCATCCTCCCAGTCCGTTGCAGAGCTGGCTATGGCCCATATGTTCGCCTGCGCCCGCTTTGTCTCCATCGCCGGTCACACCATGCGTGAGGATAAGTGGGAAAAGAAGGCCTACGGCAAGGGCATCGAGCTTCAGGGCAAGACCCTCGGCATCGTAGGCTTCGGCCGCATCGGCCAGCATCTCGGCGTAATGGCCAAGGCCATCGGCATGAACGTAATCGCTGAGGATATATTCCATATTCCCGGAATCGAAGAGAAGCTGGGCATACCCTATGTAGAGCTTGACGAGCTGCTTGCCAAATCCGACTTCATCTCCGTACATGCCCCCGCCGTGGACGGCGGCGCCCTCATCAATGCCGAGACCATCGCCAAGATGAAGGACGGCGTAACCATTATCAACACCAGCCGCGGCACCAACGTTGATGAGGCTGCTCTGCTCGCAGCCCTTGAAAGCGGTAAGGTACGCAGCGCCGGTCTGGATGTTTACGCAGACGAGCCCGCTACCAACAAGGCCCTGTACAGCCATCCCATGGTATCCTGCACCCCCCATATCGGTGCAGCTACCAAGGAAGCCCAGAAGCGCATCGGCGCCGAGATCGTAGAGATTATCGCGAGCTTCGGCAAATAATCGCGCATTAAAAGATGTCAGTTGAGATAGCTGTCCATAAAACGGGTTGTGTATGGCAGCTTCCTGACAAGGATTGCTAACAAAGGGGTATGCACTTTCGTTGTGCATACCCCTTTATTGTAGCATATTTGTTGCAAGTTCCGGAAACGCTGATGTGGTTTAGGTATACACATCCGCACCAAAAGGTTCCTCAAAACTTATTAACTACCGAACGATAGGTAGTTATAATAAGGATATACGATATGAAAAACACAGTGGATAGAAAATTCTGGTTGCAGCGAAGGAGGTTTCGTTATGGATCGAGGCAACACAAAACAGGAGATTCTGGAAGCATCGCTGGATCTGTTCTCCGTGCAGGGCTTTGAAGCCACATCTATCTCTCAGATTGCAGGCGCCGTCGGCATTCGCAAGGCATCGCTTTACAGCCATTTTGAGAGCAAGCAGGCGATTCTGGACGCGCTTGTGAAGGATGTTTTGGATCAGTATGAGGAGCATTCCATTTTTGCAAGGGCGAATTGGGATAAATTCGCCGATACAGATGATAAACAGGCGCTGACGTCTGATGCGGCAGCGCAAATAATTCAGGGACAGATCCGTTACATCCTCCATGATCCCCATATCAGCAAGGCGCGTAAAATGCTGGTGATAGAGCAGTTTCAAAATCCGGAACTGGCGAAGCTGCAAACCAAACAGAATTATTCGGACTTGATGCAATACTTCACCGGGCTTATTAAGTATCTGATTCGGCAGGGAGTTCTGAGGGAAGATGATCCCGAGATCATGGCAGCCCAGCTGTGTCTGCCCATTTCCATATGGATCAACCTCTGCGACCGGGAACCGGATCGTGAAGTAGAGGTCATGGAGCTGATAGACAAGCATATTCGGCAGTTTTTCAGACTCTATCAGCCGGAAGCACGGTGATTCCATGAGTAAATACGACGCTTTGTGGGTGTGGATCAAAGAAATGGGCATAGACGGCTTCAAGCTGACCTTTGCCGAAATCCAGCAGATTGCCGGACTTCCCATCGACCATTCTTTTCTGAAATACAAAAAAGAATTGAGACAGACCATGAAAAAGAATAAGCATACGGCGAGCATTGGAGAAAGCCGGATTCTGCTATGCGGGTACCATGAAAAACAATGCTGTAAAAAACGGCAAGATTCTGAATATGGCGCTTTACAGTACTGCTGAGTCAAAAAGGAACAGACTTCTTTTTGATGCCAAAACTTATTGCGCTCTCCACCCTGCTGGTGTTCGCCGTTGCCATGTCTAATGTCGCTTTTGGAAAAAAGATTTATTCGGAACACTCTGTCAAAAAAGACTGTCCTTATGATGTGATGTCTATGTTCGGTTTGCCTGAGGAGCAGGGTGTCTCCATGAAGGATGGCAGAGAAATTATAGAGCAATACAGCCCAATCACTGAGCAGATCGACTATAAACTCTATTCCCCGGGAGAAACTACCCTTTGCAGCAGCATCCCGGGATACGTGGAAATAGGCTGGACAGACAAATTCATGCCCCTGAGCCAGTTCAACACCCTGCTGACCGACTGTGGCTATGATCCGGTCACATTGGAAAATCAACATCTTATAATCACGCCCGTTCAAGAGATCTGCGATACGGATCTCTCCAACAAAACTCTGATGCTGAATGGGAAAACATGTTTCTGGGCGGGGAGCAGAACCTTTTACCCGGATTTTGCCCAGCGGGCGTGGATGTATTATGTGGTTCCTGATGAAGCGGTGGCAGACATGCCTGTTTCGGACATCTGCGCCGCCGGAACTTTATGAAATGCTGTGCCGCGATATAGAAAGAAATCCCTATATACGGAAAAAGTACAAATAAGCGCATAATGCGCGCCAAAGCTGGGGCAGTTAAGCAACTGCCTCGGCTTTTATATACGGCCAAAATGATATAGTTGGCCTTATGGACGAAAGCGGCGTGCGTGTGGTAGAATATATCTACGATGCGTGGGGCAAGCTGATATCCACCACCGGCACCTTGGCAACTACACTTGGCGCAGACAACCCGTTCCGTTATCGCGGCTACTACTACGATACCGAAACCGGCCTCTACTATCTCACCACCCGCTACTACGACCCCGAAGTCTGCCGCTTCATCTCTGCCGACGTATATATGTCCACCGGTCAGGGCGTCCTCGGCGGCAATATGTGGGCGTATTGCGGAAATAATCCGGTAAATCGCTATGATATCGATGGGGATTTCTGGCATATTGTTATCGGGGCAGCTGTTGGCGCCGTAGTTGGTTTTGCATCAAGCGTTGTGAGCGATTTACTTTCAGGTAAAGAATTAGCAGAAGTTGATTGGGCTGGCGCTGGGATCAGTGCTGTGACGGGGGCTCTGGGCGGAGCACTTACGGCTTCCGGAGCCGGAATCGGTCTACAAATAGCCGGCAGTGCAGCGATTGCAGCCGCAGGAAATGCAGCTGATCAAATAAGGGGCATCGCGAACGGCAGCAAAGATAGCTTTGACGTTGGATCTATGATGCTGGATGCATTTGTTGGAGGAATATGCGGAGCAATTTCGGGTCCGGGTGCATCCGCTGTTCCCGGCTCGGGCGGTCAAAAGCAGATGATCAACCTTGGAAAAGCTACGGTAAAACGAACGGTTAATGCTACAAAGCATGGTGGACTAAAAAAGGGAGTTCAAGAAGCCATCAAAGCCGCGAAATACTACCGTAAAAGTACAGTGAAAATTACTAAAAACTTGTTTTCTAAACAGGTGGCGGCATCTCAGTTACTTAATTTCGGATATAACACTGTGAAAAAATTAAACTCCCAAAGATAATGCGTTTATATTATGGCCAGCACATATATCTGTTATATGTGCTGACCGTCTTAGCGTTAGCTAAATCGGAGATGCAATTATGGGGCGCAAAAAGGAAAAGAACAGGGTAAGCAAATTTGAATACTATAATGTCATAGTTTTTCTGATAATCGAAATGATTTTTGTTTGTACTATGTTTATAGTTGTGCCATGCATTGCTGCCAACAAAACGTATGAAGATCTAACCGAAGCAGTAATTACAATCGATAAAATACAGCATATATCGGGAACCCGCACTTCACGCTCTTGTTATATGATTACATCGACTGATGGAGTTAAATATTTTGTTTATAGCAGAGAAGGACTTAGAGCAATAACAAAAAAAGAAATAAAAGTAGGTGATGTTTGTTCGGTAAAATATATGTACTGGTTCTTTGAAAACAATGTTAAGGAGTTGAGAATCGGTGATAAAGAATATATCTCGTATGGGGAGGGCAACAGTACCGTATATACAGTAATAATAATAGGGATATTGTATTGTTTATTGCTATACGGAGCTCTTGTTATTTGGAGAAAAATAACTTACTACAAAAAAGACAAGCCAAAGCGAATAAAAACCAATAAAGATAAGTCACGCAAGAAAAGCAAATGGAGGAAAGGACGGAAGGGCAAAGATAAGCGGAAATAAGGCCATATACATATAAGTAGATTTTAGAGTAAAATGTAATTCAATCACATGGAATTTTGGGGATATGATATTGACCGGGGCAGTTGAGAAACTGCCTCGGCTTTTATATACGGCCAAAATGATATAGTTGGCCTTATGGACGAAAGCGGCGTGCGTGTGGTAGAACGTTTTTAAGATGCCATTTTCATGCCGTGATTGAGTATAAAAGAAAAGCTCCGAAAGCATATGCTTTCGGAGCTTTTGGCCTCCCCGGCGCGATTCGAACGCGCGGCCTTTCGCTTAGGAGTTAAGCGTGTAGTTCCCCGTTTAACGCATATTTTACGGGACGGGGGTTATCGAAAGACTTGCTCAGTATGTATTTCAATATGGGCTTGGTATATGCGGGCAGACGGCAAAGCTGCCTATTCGTGTGCTTTGATAAGGACGCCGTTCCCCGCTACGCAATGCTCCGAAGCACCGACCATTCCTCCCACGTTTTTACGGGAGGTTGAGGGCAGCGATAAGCGGTATTCCTTCCGCTTACCATCATAGGAGCGTTCCCACAGGCTATTTCTGTTTGAAAGTGCCATTGACTGCCTTTCCTTTATCGAATTGCAGCGCATGGAAAACCCGCTACGGAAGCCGGATAATTACCTGTCCCTATCGGGCGTATACCGGCTGCGGAGCGGCAAAGCAGCTTTTGCCGCTGGATAATTTGCGGCATGTCATGCTGCGTGGTGTAATATTTGAGCATATAGCACCGATGCACAGCGGCAATCAAAAAGCGGGCAAAACAATATGCCCGCTTATTATGGAGTGCAGCTATCCTCTGCAGTCAGACAGCACACCTTCTTTATTACGTTAAATTATGCAATCTGATACCATGGCGGCACGGGTTCCCCGTGCCGCCAGCCAAACGTTTTCATATAGGCTTAGAGAATGAATATTTGGGTAGAAGCACCTGTGTAATGTATCTGCTCTCGCTTACTTTAAACCGACAAGCGCACTGCACATATCCTCTATTTCTTCTTTGATGACCTGCGTATTTGCTGATGTGTGATAAAGAAGTAGTAGAAGTTAAAAAAATTTTGCCGTTCCTATCCGGCGTTTGCGCATTGCGCCGGATAGGTCGGG
>ERZ1026844.229-NODE-229-length-45535-cov-17.778782_pt1 | contig 45535 bp, 44 predicted proteins | sample MGYA00380152_ERZ1026844 | MGnify/ENA primary metagenome ERZ1026844 (study PRJEB33269, sample SAMEA4719788) | human gut metagenome | biome: human-associated habitat; feature: organic feature; material: feces | place: Cameroon | collected 2013-10 ... | reverse complement strand
ATATACAAATACGTCTAACGGAATACCATCCACAAAAGAGGTATCATGGAATCGTCCATGATCCGCCGTAATAACCAATGCGTCAAAATCGCTGTTCAGACCATTCGTTCCATCCGCATACGAACCATAAAGGATAATCGAGAGCGGGGCGTATGTTTCCTGAATATATCTGAGAATATGTTCCAATATCATCACCTTGCCAACTTTTGATTTATTTTATTATAGCAAACCAACGTCCAAAACACAATCACAGCCGCCCGACACCGGGCGGCTGTGGATATCTCCGTAATCGGACTTAAACTACAAATTCGACAAATTGAAAGTTAGTAGATTTCTTGTTTTTTGATATACATTTCTTCTACTGCACCTAATACAGATTGCTTTTTAGAAGTCAAAGTATCTTCACTCTCAATTTATGTTATCGCTGAAGATAATCTTCGGAGTTTGTAATCCACCATATTTTAAGTCCCATATTGTTGAGGACCTCCTTTAGCCATGTAAGATTGCAGACCCATCTGAACAGAAGCGGCTGTCGTATATAGTCTTCACGCATTGCTTCTCTTTGTGGCGATGCAATCCTTTCAAAGCGAAGGACCTCACACCTATTCTCACTAAGCCATATGTATGGGGAGTTGGTACTCGGTTTACAGTTAAAAAACTCTTGCCATATTGCTGACGGAACAAATTGACAATTTCCGTGGTGCAGCCTACGGATGCCTCCCAAGCGATTAAACAAACTTACACCTCCAAAATATAACCTCTCGCTCAGCGCCGCATCGGTTGTATCTTCATAAGCAAGTAATCCATAGTTTCCCACGCTCCAATTGTCAATGTTCAACCGATGAGGACTCAGAATAGAGCTAACGTTGGAATGTATATAATACCTTTTTCCTTCTTTATGTTTCCACGGATACCACAGACACGCAGCGAGTATTATTTCGTCTTCAGAAACACCGCCCAGTGCTATAGCCGCCATCTGCTCATCAGACAATTCATTGGTTCTTTCTTGTCCATATTCATCAGAGATACTTTGGAACCAATCATCTTCAAACACCATACGCGGCATTTCTGTCAACAGAAATGGATCTTCTGCTGGCAGCAATCTAGATTTTCTGCTTAAAAGAGGAATTGATTCCCATGCCCCACTCTTTTCTTCTGTGTATAGGACAGCATCAAGTTCACGTTTAATAACTGGGATTATAAAATCACCCAATTCTGCGTAATGATGTTTTGAGTACTCCTCAATTTCACCGTTCACAAAGATATATGCACGTATTCTGTTAACGCTTTCTATCGCATTATCATAGCATTCCAGCAGCGAAAGAAACCATTCGCAATAATCAGCTTGTATGGGAGTGCTATCATACGGAATGGAATATCCTTCAACATCGGCGCAATAGGTTAATGCGTTTGTTTCAACACCTGGTATACGAAGATTCAAAAGTATGCTGTGCATTAAATACTTGTGAGATAGCTCATTGCAAGCGGTATATGCGGCGAGTAGCATATCACATATGTCTTTTGAACATCTCCCTTCTGCAGCCCATCTAGCTATTATAAGAAGCAAAAATTCTTCTTGAATAGCCGAGAGACTGCCCCAAATTGCTGGGATAGCCTCCATTATTTCTGTGAAACGAGTTCCCAATAAATAGAGGGCCAATGCTGCAGATTCAATTTTTCTTGCGTTTTTTGTTTCAATCTGTTCCAGCAAGATATACATAGCCATCTCAGGCAACGATTGAGGCTGTGGAAATCTATTTGTTGAATTCACACTGTCGGGCATAATTTCAATGTGCCTATTTCCATTGATCCAAAGCATTTGGGTTTGAATTTCGGCGTTAAAAAGGGACTCCATTTTCTCAATGCTTTCAGTAAATGCTAGTTTAAAAAGCAACTGCAAATTGTGTGAGGATATCTGATAATTATAGTCAGATAATTGAAACTCAATACACTTTGCAAATTTCCAGAAAGCATCATTTCCCAAAGCAGAAAGAAGATTGCGTATTACCGTATCATATCTCCCGTATGTCCATTCTTTGCTTTGTAAATAATTACACAAAGATGATAAAATGGATGCTAGGTTTTTCTTGATGTCTCTCTCATCGGACAATACTCTTTTCAACGCAGCGTTGTAGTATGCTATTGAATTGGGCAATTCCCCAACCGCAGGCAAAAAATCCAACATCTCATTAATTGAGAGTTCTAAATATTCCGCCTTAATATTGGCTTCTTTGATCTGAAGAGTTTTATTGTCTTCTAAGGAAGTATCCCGTTGATTGGCCTGTTGAGTAACAATGCTTATCCACTGCGGCGTTACTTCTTTCGCAATTGAAACAAAATCGACGTCTATTTTTTTTGATTGCGCAATACATGCATCAAAAATGCGCCTTACTCCATTGCGTCCTTCTTGTGTATACCAAGATTGAATCCCGCAATTAAGCAACCACATCACTTCTAAGTCCGAGGCAGTAGTTGCATTACTGATGAATTCAAAAAGCAAATGATATATTTGGTCTACGTTTAGCCGAAAATCCTCATCCCATGTACGTAATTCCCAGTAATCACTCAGTCCACAATTGATGGCGGCCTTAGATAGTTCGTTTATTATATCAAAAGAGGCTTGATTGTTTGAGCGACTGGCTATTTCGGACTGACGATATAAATGAGAACCGAGGGATTTCCATTTGCCGGGCATACTTTTACAAATAATGCTGAAGCAGTCTGCGGGCCCATACATGGCATACTCCTTATGTCCTGAGTACCCCACAACATCCCATTTGAGCTGATTGGAGAAATTTAGAATCATTTGGGGGTCAACAAGTTTTCCGTATGGTGAAAACTTCGTGTGCATCTCCGTTCTATCTTCGACCAAGCTTATATTACAACCGTTTTTCCCATAAAGCTCCTTGATGTATTCCGCAATCATATCCAGCCGTTGATGCCGTTTAAGATAGTCTAAGATAGTGGTTTTATAATACATACCTAAGTTATCAATCTTAAACAAGCTTGTATGTAGCGCATCTATAAACCATTCTTCGTTGCAGAAGCTTTCACCTACTGGGCTATGGAGCAACGTATATAATAAAAACCTGCGAGCTCTCGAATAATCAAATTTTCTGGTGAGCCTTGCGCTTAAGAGCCATGTTACATGAGCAATCAACTTTTCAGAGGCAGGTGTAGTGTTCCAGTAATATTTCCCCAAAAGGCTTGAAGCCTGCATAAAAAGCCAGAATTGCTCCTTCCGACCATCTTCTCCTTTGATGTCAGAATATTGTTCTAACGCCTGAGTAATTAAATCGGAATCATCAATGTCTCTATTTGTGTAACCTGATAAAAATGCCCGAAGTACCGCTTTAAAACAAGCTTCATCGTAAATATGTTCGATTGCCTGTAACGGCATCAGAAGGTTCTGGTCAGGCATGAAAGCCGGATCACAGGTAGCTTTTATTGCCTGTGCTAATAGTATCCATATATCATTTTCCGCATCAGCAGGCACTTGGGTCAGAAAATGTTCGAATTGCTTTGCTACGTCTCCATAATACAGCATTTCAAGTTTTTCGGCAAAGACACTAATAGGTACAAATCCTTCAGTCAGAGCAGCTACTGCAAGAGCATATTTCCTATGCGATATACAATGATTAAAATATTGTTCTCCATATATAAAAATGGCGCTCATCTCAAGGCGAGAGGAGATTTTTTTCATTTGTGGAACGGGCTGGTTCAGCTCTGCAGTAACACTCCCCCAATGCTGTAAGAAAAATCCCACTTCAGTTGTTCCCAACTCCCAAGCTTTTTCTTCGGGAACAACGTCTGCACAGAGAGGCAAAAAAACTAGAGGCGTTATTCGTCCAAACCACTTCTGATACAACGTTATAGCACGAGCCTGATGATTTGAAAGATGTGAGGCATATAGTTTACGACATAGTGACAATACTTTTTCAAATTCATCAAGATTTTGTTTTTCGATTGGTAACGTCCGAATTTCGGAAATATCCGCAAAGCTAATTTCAGGATAGTCATTGCAATTATATTCTCTACTATAGTACTCAAAGTAGCAATAATGTTGATATAGTGTCTTTATAGATAAATACGTATTGCATAGCCCATCCATGTCCTGATTATCACATGCTGCTTTATATGAGAGGTGCGCGAACTCATCTAACCGTTGCTTAGAAACGCCCTCCGCCAAAGCGTTAATAACAAATCCAGGTGTAAAGTATTGTGGAATTAGATATGCTTTGTTTGCACATTCCAGCAAAGGAATAGCGGTAATATATGTTAGAATTCCTTCTGCATTTTGGAATAAATCCTGAGCTAATTTCAATGCGATATCCTCGTATCGAGGTTGATATTCACTAATAACCCCCATGAGGAACACGCGGAAGTCATTGTGAAATAGTGCATATTCACCGGGGGTATTAGTTGGAATAACCAGAGGATATAATCTGTCAAATACCATTCTCCAATCGCTCTCATCCATCTTATATGTTGCTAGTGCACGTGCCAAGATTCTAACATTAACGCGTCCATTCATAAGAAGGATTGGGCATGCAATTATACTTTCAGGGAATGTAATCGCATTTACTATCCTTGAAAGTTCGATTTTCATATGCGTCCAAATGTGATTATAATATTGTTGGATATCCGCTGAGATTCTACTGCTGCGAATCTGATCAACTGCATCGGATAGTGTCTGGCGTGTTTTAAGTTCTTCGACAGCGAATACGACTGACAAATTGTTACCTTCTGTCTTCTCAAAAATCATGTTGGCTAAGTCAACAGCATGATTAGAGAAATGACTGGCTTGAGCTAAAATTAACTGTTCAATGTCACCTGCACGCAACTTAGGCATAGTGACTTGTTCGACATTTTCGCTTGTAGACAACCACATAGGGTACTGTTCACGATACAATGCAGTTGGCTGCCCGACAATCACAAAACATACACCGTCAGGAATCTCTGATGGCAATGGTAGTGTTGATAAGAAGCTAAGCGATGCGTTTGCGCGCGCGGCATGGTCAATTCCATCAATGCAAACAAATATTCTCATATTATGCTGTGCCGCTTCTCTGGCGAGGATGCCTAATAACCTTAAAACATGATTTCTCATATCTTGCACAGATACAAGGGCATTACAGAGTGGAACATTGCACTGTGCCAGTCTCCCGCGGAATCGTTTTCTGAGTTGAATAAGCAAAGTGCCCCACAATTTTTCCGGCGTACACATTCCAGAATCCGCATTATAAAAACGCTGTTCTGGAGAGATTGGTTTGAAGGTATGGTAGCGGAGTAAAAACCGTGCAGTTGTTGACTGCAAATAGCTTACAATACTTGTCTTTCCCGAGCCTGGATTTCCTGAAATGAAGACTACTTTCTTCTGCGTCGTTTGTAGTACTTTATCGAGTCTTTTGCAAAAAGTCTGTCTGCTTTCAAAAAACGGATACGGCGCAGCAAGGCGATGTTGAGCCGCATCGATATCTTCCTCGAAGCCAAGAACAGAGTACACGTCTTCTTTAGTAATGCGCGCATCACTTCTTGTCGATGTAGTCCAACCTCTAAGGCCAACAAGGAGTTTGCCAAACAATTCTATGGCGATTCCACTATTACACCCAAAAACATGGGATAATGCGGCAATCAGGGATTGCTCTAATTCGTTAAGACTAAGTTGATTGCATTCAATTGATAATACCTTGATAAAAGAAATAAGATCGTCTACATCTGCATTTGCAATTGCACCACATAGCTCATTCCACTGATGAGCCAAATCAGAGTTTCGTTCGTTCAAGGCTGCTAAGTTTTGATCTGTCAAAATCTCCTGCTGAATAAGTGAAACAAACAGATCAACAGGATATGCACTATATTTTTTTCCATTATATGAACGGGTTGAACGTCGATTATGTATTATCCGGTTTGAGTAAAGAATCGGTTTGATTGAATGCATTCCTATCGACTGTGCCTTTTTCCAGCCCGAAAAGAGCGCCTCAAATAAACTCTTTTTGTTTTCTTTGGTTTCCAACATTTTCCCAAAAGTTAAGCTGTTGGGGGCAGAGGTCGAGATTTCGTGTTTTACTTGATAGCACAGTTGTTTCACCCCGTCGTTATACTCTACAACTACATCATCAATGGTACTATATTCGCAATGCTGAAAAATAACGCAAGAAATCCCTGAATCAGAGTTGAGCATTTCAATTACATATTTTAGTCCAACAAACCATTCATACCAGTAAGGATCTCCGATTCCCGGTGTTGGCATAACAATACCCCCTGCATGGTCAAGTGAGCGATATATTCGCTATGTCCATTCTTTTTGTTTTCAAATCCAAACTCTATTTTGAAATACTGTAGATAGGAAATGGAAAGAAAAATCATATCTTGTCGAATTATATTTTTACTATATCATTTTCTGCAATGTAAATCCAGTGCCGCAAAATAAGGAACACACTTAGAAAAGTTGTTCAAAAATCAAAACAACGTTTCATTTCAGCACAACCTACATCCCGCTATGTTGTGCTGTCATTGTATCTAACGTTCGATATTTGAGGTAGACATCATTTTGTTTTTTTGCTCAGTTTCCTTTATTTCCTCACAGCAGATGAGCATCGCATTTGTTTATTTCTATAACCTTCTGCCGTTTCAACTCCGCCAGCTCCGCTTTCATCTCCGCGATCAGCACCTTCAGCTTCTCCTCGCATTCCTCGCGCGTATGCGCATACACATTCCGCGCGTGCTTTTTGCCGTCGATCCATGTCGGGGAGTAGCGCCCTTCAAACAGGTGGTCGTTGATCTGGCTGATGCAGCCCGTGCCGGGCTTGCGGACCTTGCCCATGTAAGGCTGAAAATCAACGATGGCGGGTGCATTTGCCTGCGGCGCTGGCTCGTCCGGGAGTTCTGCCTTGCCGATTCCGCAGTCGATCTTCCGCGCGGCGGCGTGCTGCATATCAGAGGTCGAGTGCGTGTAAATGTCCAGCGTCGTGGCCGCCGACACATGCCCCAGCATGGCGGAGAGCGTTTTCACGTCCATCCCATTTTGCAGCGCCAAGGTCGCGAACGTGTGCCTGAGGTCATGAAAACGCACCTGTTTACAGTTTGCGTGTTCCAAGATCAGCTGCAATCGGTCGTAGACCGAACCGGGGTTGAGCGGCAGATCCTCCAGCACCGGCGACGGGAACATCCAGCGGGAGTGGACGCTTTTGCGGTATTCCCGCAGCACCTGCACGACGGCAGGCGGCAGCACCAGCTTGCGGATGGAGCTTTTCGTCTTCGGCACGCTCATGACGATCTTACCCCGGACGAGACTGACCTGTTTGCTGATCGTGAGGACGCCTGTTTCAAAATCGAGGTCGTCCCATTGCAGCGCCAGCAGTTCCCCGCGCCGCAGGCCTGTCGCCAGATCCAGCAGAAACAGCTCATAGTAACCCTCGGCTTGCGCCTGAATGAGAAACCGCTGCAGTTCATCCCGCGCCAGCACCTGCATCTCGCGCGCCTTCTTAGGCGGCAGCTTGCAGCCCTCGGCGGGATTCGTGCGGATGAGTCCATCCTGTACAGCCCGCTGCAGCGCCGAGCGGCAGGTCGCGTGGCACATCCGCACCATGCGGTCGGACAGGCCTTCGCCGTAACACTCCGTGCGCGTCTTGCGTCCGCTCTTTTTCAGCCGCGCGTAAAACTGCTGCAGGTCGTTCTGTGTCAGCCTGTTCAGCGGAATTTCGCCCAGCTCCGGCTTGATGTGCAGCCGGATGCGGTCTTCGTAGCCGGACTGCGTCGAGGTTCGGATATTCGGCTTGCAGTGCGTTTCGTACCAGTGATCCAGCCAGTCGGCAAAGCGCATCTCCGGCCGCAGCTTGTCCGACGGAATGCCGCCGAGCTGCGTTTTGAGTGCCGCCAGCTTTTCGGCGCACTCGCGCTTGCTCTTGCCAAAAACGGCCTTTGTTTTCGGGTAGCCGTGATCATCGTAGCCGACAACGTACCGCCCCTCCCAGCGCCCGTCTGTGCGCTGACGGATCAATCCGTCGCCTGCTTTTCGCTTCTTTGCCAAGGCTTCAGCTCCTTTCCGAATAAGTCCTCCATGAAGCCGCCGACGATGCCGCCCGCGGCTTCGCGCATATCCGGTGTGACGTGCGTGTAGGTGTCGAGCGTGAAGCTGGCGTTCGTGTGTCCCAGAATCCCGGCCAGCGTTTTCGCGTCCACGCCGCTGGTGAGGGCGTGTGTCGCGAATGTATGACGAAGATCATGGAAGCGAATGCTCGGCAGTCCCGCTTCCTCCAGCAGTGTTTTGAGCCGCCGGTATGCCGTCCCCGGATTCATCGGCAGCTCCGGGCTGGTCGGCTGCGGGAAAATCCATTGGCTGATGGAGGCTTTCTTCCGCGCCCGCAGCAGCGCCGCGACGCTCTCCGGCAGGATAATTGTGCGGTTGCCCTGGCTCGTTTTCGTGTCGCCGAGGGCGTAGATGCCCTGCCCCTTGCTGTGCAGCGTCCGGGAGATTTTGAGCGTCCCGGCCTTCGCGTCGAAGTCGCGCCACATGAGCGCGCAGATCTCGCCGCGCCGCAGGCCGGTCATAAGCTCCGTGTAGAAGAAATCCCGCCAGACATCGTCCTTCTGAACCGCTTGCAGGAACGTGTCCAGCTCCTGTTCGTTCAGTACCTGCATCGGCTTGTAGTTTAGCCTCGGCGCAGTTGCGTTCTCGGTCGGATTTTTCGGAATGATGTGCGTCTGCACCGCGGCTTTCATCGCGCCGTGCAGCATCGTGTGGATGTGCCGCACGGTCGAATCGGAGAGTCGCTTACTGCCCTCGGCGTCCTCGCGCACGCGCCCGCCGGATTTCAGCCGCCGGTACATCCGCTGCACGTCCTGCGTCGTGATGAGCGAAACCTGCTTGCCGCCGAGCTGCGGCTTGATGTAGTTTTCGATATAATTCCGGTAGCCTTCCAACGTGCCCGGCCGGATCGTGCCGTCCTTGTATTCCGCAAGCCAGCGGTCCAGCCACTCGCCCAGCGTCATGCGGCTGTCCTCGGTCAGCTCCACGTCCTGATAGCATTCGATGCTCTGGTGCAGCTTTTCCGTCAGCGCTTTCTGCGTCTTCGCGTAGACGTGCCGGAAGAGCGGGTCGCCGTTTGCCTTGTGCCCCACGACGATGCGCCCTTCCCAGCGCCCATCGTCGCGCTTTCTGACCATCCCGTCTCCGGATGGCCGCCGTTTTCCCATATGCAGAGCTCCTTTCTTTCGTGGTATTCTTTCTCTAACAACTACCACGCAGGAGACAGAATAGCTATCTCCCGCGTGGATAGTTATCAGAAAGTTATCATTTCGGTTTTCTTTGTCTATGGCGGAGCAGCTTTTGAACCGCATTACCAGCCCATCGACATGGTGCTGTTCGTCTGTTCCTGCTCGTGATCGTCCGCCTTGTGTCCGGCGGCGATACGCATCCGGCGCAGCTTGGCAAGGCGTTTGCGGTCGATCTGAATGCCGCTCTTTTGCGGCGCAGGAGCGCTGCTCTGAAAGATCTTTCCCATGTGATAGAGCAGCCGCGTTGCTGAGAGCAGAACGTTCGGCGGCTCCGGATGCTCGATGCGGTCCAGGAAAAATCCCGCATACTCATGTCCCTGCGCCTGTACTTTTTGAAACCAGTCGTGGGCAGCGTCCTTGTCCTGCGGCACGCCGTCGCCGCCGAGATAGAGCTTCCCTAACAAATACTGCGCATAGGGATTGCCGCACTCGGCAGCCATGCGCACATATTCCGCCGCGCGTTCCGGATTTTTCGGTGTGTTCTTTCCGCTGAGATATTCCTTGCCCAGCCGGTAGGCGGCATAGTCGTTTCCGCTCTCCGCTGCCCGTTCCAGCCAGTAGAGTCCCTGCGCAGGACTTTGTACTTCCGGATCATCTGAGAGAAGCAGCTTGCCCAGCGCATATTGCGCCGCCGCATGATTCTGCTGCGCAGCCAATCCCAGATAGTGCTGTGCTTTTTCTACGTCCGGAATCAGCAGCCCACCATCACGATAGAGAATCCCGGTCAGGTATTGCGCGTGCCGGCCACCGCTGTCCGCCAGCGTTTCCAACTGCTTCGCGGCTTCGTCGCGTTCCTCCAACGTCATAGATTCATCGGTCGCCATTGCGTACCACGCATTTGCTGGGTACGGAACATTACAGGTGGCATTCTGTTCCGCATCCTGCTCTGCGCCTGCGTCCTCGAATGTGATCTTGTTCTGCCGCACCTGTTCTGCAACCTGAAGGATCGCATTTTTGATCTGGCGGAATTCCTTCTGCTGTGAGAGCGGCGGGCGCTGCCGCTCCTTTTCTGCGTAGAAATCGTTCAGCCTGCATTGCAGCTTCCACCAGCGCCCGTAGCATTCATCCACGCTCGGCAGCAGCTCCATCTGATCGACAATGGCATCGATCTTCTGCTTGAGGTGCTTCGGCAGATACCCGTAGGACTTCTTTCCCTTGACGCTGCCCAACTCTCGCGCCAGCTCCCAGATCATTTGCTCTGCCTCCGGATGCTCGCAGGCGGAGTTCTGCATCTTCTGTGCAAGCGCCAGCATAGCAGACCGCGTTTCCCGCACCAGCTCGTCGCGGGATTGGCTCTTGTCCTCGTAGATGTGCAGCAGCTCCTGCTGAAAGATCTGGTTGATCAGGACGGATTTGATTCTCCGAATCCCATCCCGGTTCAGGTATGCCTGCCCCGGCTTTTTTGACCACGCCATCATGTGAACGTGCGGGTGACCGCTCTCGTCGTGGAAAGCCGCGTACCAGCAAAAATCCTCCGGCGGGGTGTGCATCGCCTCCGCAATATCGTTCCGGTGCGCCCGCAGCAGCGCCCGCCATGCATCCGCGTGATCGAACCCCAACCGCTCCGCGTCCTCGCGCCGGAGCGAAATGATGTGCGTCCAGATGTTGCCGGTGTAGTCGTTCACCTCTGCCATTGCCGCGTTCAGGTCGACGGCATCTTCATCCCCAAACAGCCCATGTTCTCCCATCCGCTCCGCGCGAGGTCGGGTTGCGATGTACTTGGCATAGCCGTCGATTTTCTGCACCTTGCTCCAGTTTCCCTCCATCGCCAGCGTGAGAAACTGTGAGGCGTTGAACTTTGTCAGATGTGCTTGGTAATCGCCGTATTCCAGAAGCGTTTTCGTATCCGGAAAATCCTTCGTCAGCTTTTCGATGAGCTGTGTCTGCCGTTTCGTCGGCGGACGGTCGTCCGGCAAAATTTCTACCCGTTCGCGCGTCGCGATGTAGCGCAGATACCCGCCCGCCGGTTTTGCACCGCCGCCCTTGAAATACGGACTTTTGACAATCAATCTGGCCATTCGTCAAACGGCTCCTGTGTGCGGAGCTTCTGTTCCAACCGGAGCTGACCGTTGGTGCGCTTCACGTCATTGACGCTCTTTGCCCGCTGCTTCCGCAGCACCGATTCGTCCAAATTCACGCACTCTGCCAAAAGGCTCAGCCCCATGTCCAGCTCCACGGTCTGCTTGAACAGCAGCGATGAGAGCCGCTGCTCCAAAAGCTGCAGCCGCCCGTCGATGGCCGACTGGACCGCCCGCGGGAGCATCGTACTTGTTCCCGCCGCCAGATGATCTGCGTAATAATTCACGGCACGTTCCAGAAATTCGTTTTTGCTCCGGCAGCCGTCCAGCTGGTACCAATGCTCCAGCTTTTCCGCCGTCTCCGGTGACATCCGAAAATTCAGTCTGTTTTCTTCCTTGCTCATAATCCTCCAATCTGCGGCGCGGCACGCCAGAATCCCTTGAACCGTCTGCGTTTGTGGGATTTCTGACGCCAGCCGCGCTTATTTTTCTCCAAACAGGCGCCAATCGCAGCGCCTGCGCAACCCCTTGATACAGTCCGCACTGCGGGCTGTTGTGAACAGGAAAAGCGTCGGTTCCGACGCCATCCATTTATCCTGCTTTCTTGCCGCAGCGTCCAAAATCGTCTGATTTTGCCCGTTTCGGTGTTTCCCACGGTTGCCTCATTTCCTCTTTCGACCGAACCCGCTGCGCTGGGCTTTGGTCGAATTCCCCGTTCTCCCGCACGGCGGCGCAGCGTCCGTTTTTTGGGCTTCTGGCGGGTACGCGCCCGGCTGTGTCCGGAAAACCGGACACAGCCGCGACACGCGGCTCACGCGGGCGGACAGGCGTTTTTCTGCTGCGCCTGTTGGAACGCTTCCAACCGCTTTCGGATGCGTTCCTGCTCACATTCCGCGTCCAGCTTTGCAAGCTTTTGCTCGTAAAACTGCTGGATGGAGAACTGAATGGGCAGGAGCGTGTACAGAAGGCTTCCGTTCTGCTTGCGTCCATCCTGCGTGATGATCGTCGTTCGTTCCGTCTTGATGAGGCCGCGCTCGACCAGCTCCGCAACATATTTTCGCACGGTGTTCGGACTCATATTGACAGCATTTCCAATCGTCCGGTAGCTTGCGTGACACTGGTACGTCGTCCGATCTTCGATGTACATCAGGTAGCTGTAGACTGCCAAGGCCCCCGGTGAGAGACCGAGGGCGAAAACCTCATTCGGCAGAGGAAAGTAGTTTTTGATTGGATCGCGCGAGGTGTAATATTTATTCTTCATGTGCGCCTCCCGTCTGCCGCTCCACCCAGAGACGGAACTGTTCCTTCGGTACGACAAGCCGGCTGCCGATCCGCAGAGACGGGAAGCCATCCTCGTGCAGAAGTTCATAGGCGCTCGACGGCGATACGCCCAGCGTGCGGGAGACAAGCTGCGCATTGAGAAACAGCGGCAGCTCGTCAAAATTTTTGATGCTTGATGTGTTCAAAGTCTTTTTTACCTCCATCAGATTTTAGAAATTTCAGAGAAAAAACTTGCGTTTCGGAGGTCCCTCTGTTAGACTGAACACAGTTACCGTCCGTGTTTTCCGAAACGCGGCGCGCCGTCCGACTGTTGCAGCAGCCGGACGGTTTTTTTCTTTTCCTGTTACCATCCTCCATACCCGTTCCTGTCCTGCGGCCTTTTGTTGACGCACACGGCGTTGGCTTCGCCTCGATACGCTGGCTGCTTTTGCAGCGTCGCGGCATACTTCTCCGGCGAGTATCGTCTTTGGAGACGGGTGTGAAATTTTCAAGGTGCAGAGCAACTTACCGTTGACAAGCTGTCTATGTGATGCTAGACTATGATAAAATAATTTAGACAGTTTCTGCTTTTAAGGTAACATAGAGCTGTATATTTGTCAAGACTATTCAATTTATAATTTACAATTAGTCCATATTTGAGGTGACGACTATGTGGTATGCAAAGATGTATTTCTCCGGTGAGAAGGAGTTCTTTGAAAATGATGCGTTCGGAATGCAGGGGCTGCCGTCCAAGCAGCTGGAACTTCCGTTTTTGGAAAGTCTGCTGACGTTTCTGGAACTGGACGAAAAAGAAATCACGCCGATGCTGGAACGCATCAGCGTGAATTGGGAACGCTTCGTTGAGAGCCGCGCCCGCGAAGCGTATACAGCCGCGATGGTGGAGCTGGGTGTGCTGGCCGAGAAGCACATTTATCTTCGCCTTTTATATACGCGCAGCTTCGGCTGTTTTTCCGTAAATGGCTACGATCAAGCGGAAATTCAGGCGATTGCTTTGGACTTAAAGGAGTTTGCAAAGCAGTTTTCAGAGACAAGGAAGCAGGTCGAGAAGTTTTTGGAATGTGTGCTGGACGTGGATTCCGCCGGGCGTGAACCGCAGAAACAGGCGGCGAAAAACTATCATCACGACCAGCCGAGAGATCCGGAGCTGTTCCGATTTGAGCCGATCCCGCTGAGCTTTGAACCGGTCGAACCGGGCCGCTGCGCGCCTGTTTTGTACTCGTCCGCCGTGCGGGACATGATCGACTATTCGCTGCGAAGCTGCGTCGAGCGCGGCGTGACCGTGCGCCGCTGCAAGAACTGCGGCCGCTGGTTCCCGCAGACTGGGCGCGTGAGTGCGGAGTACTGCGAGCGCCCGGTAAAGTACGGCGAGCAGCGCTGCCGCGAGATCGGCGCGTTCCGGCAGTGGACAAAAAAGCAGACCGACGACCCGATTTTCAAAGCGTACCGCAAGGAGTACAAAAAGCGCTTCGCGTGGATCAAGGCCGGGCGCATCACCGACGAGCAGTTCTACGCTTGGAGTGAAAAAGCCAGAGAAGAAAAGAAGAAATGCGACCGCGAGATCATCACGCTGGAGGAGTTCCAGCAGTGGCTCCACGACTCAAAAATATGAAACTACGCGGCCGGTGAATGCACCGGCGGCGTATTCTTTGTCTATAGCGAGTGTGAATTTGAGTTGCTGGGCGCTCAGGTTACGCAGAGAAAAGGTACGATTTTTGCCCAATCCTGTATCTGTTTATTGAGAGATGCTTTTTCATTTGTTCCGCGATTGCGGTTCAGCGTACCCATAACGCCGCAGTGCGCAAACGCAAAAACGAACGCGGTTTCGTCATCACAAAGATGGATTTGAACAGGGTTTTCACTGCTTTCGATGAATCGATTATAGTTTCGTATGACCGGTAGCCGCTGCAATCCAAGCGCACGGAGCGTACACCGAAAGGTATCCTTACCCAAACAGAGCAGTATACGCGGATGTATGATATCAACCAATCTGCGAAAGAACGGCGCATCTGCATTGGCCCAAGCTGTTTTGAAACCGCCGCTCGTTCCTTTCAATCTGTAGCCCATTACGAGATTTGTAAAGAACAATTTCGGATCGTCAGATAAAATATCAAAGCCAATTGTGCGGAATAGCTGAATTAGATTCCTATCTGTAATGCTGTCATTCCCACGCATATAGCTTACCGCTTTTCCACAGTTCATGTCGCATATGTTTTTCATGGTTTCAACGGAAGTCTTAGGACAGCCCCAATCCTGACCGACCAGCATGATATCCGCATCTAAGTGTCCGCGCCCTTGCCAGTACGCCCATAGATTGATTTCTTTACATTCCTCGCACCATCGGAGTTCACGGCTTTCAGACAGATATGCCTTCTGGACATCGGCAATCAGTTCTTGATATTGTAATTCTTTTGATACGGTGTCGTTTTTCATATCATTTATTTCTGAGTTCTGCCCGGTCAGAACTCTTGCCCAACCGCACCAGTCGAGAGGTTATACTGCCCTCCGAGCGTTTGAAGTAGGCGCACATTTCCTTCCTGCTGCCTCCGGCCTCGAACATCTGGCAGAGGATCGCATCATCCGCATCGTCCCAAGGCTTACCCGCATTTTCGGGCTGCGGCTTCGGCGGCTTTCCTGGAAGCGCCTTCAGAACACAGTGAAATGCCCGAATGATTTCAGCCTTGTTGCACACATGATCCTCCGGCAAAACCTCTCCCGTCAGCGGATCAACGCCGTCCGCCAAACCGGATAGCAATTCTTTTGCTCGCTGTAGATCCATAAAGTGACCTCCTGGCTATTTTCCTATGCATCCTATTTGCCGCCCAAACAGAGAACGCTCTCTGCCATTTCCACGCGGCGTGCTTAATAAAAAGTAATCCTGACATGATCATCTTCATCTGCCACGCGAACACACATCCACTTTTTCGTGTCTACAATTCCCTTTTTCCACCGCTTAAATCCTTTTTGCTGTGCAATACCGGCATCCCAAGAAATAACTATCTCGTCGTCTGCCGTAGAATCCAGTTTTATTCCTTGCAAGATTTCGCGCGGGGAAAGCGTATCCTCAAAGCGTTTGATTGGCTCGATCGTGTCTAATAGGCACAGCATAAATTGTAATGGGAATTCTTCAACAGAAAGCTTGCTTTCAGGGTGCGCTGTATACACGAGTGGTGTAAGACCATATTGCGTATACTCTTCCTTCTCGGTCTTACCGCCAAGCCATATGTTGTGACAAATGATTGCATCTGCTGCATACGCGGCAAATGTGAGATGACCAATGTTCCAGTTCAGCCCGTAGCGGTTCATGCTGCCACATCTGTTAAAGCAGTCTTTTGTTTTTTTTAGAAAGTTCTTTACAAATCCATCGAAGAACAAATAACCAGCAATTATTCCATGCTCGCACTTACCGTGGCAAGCACGGTAATAGAAATAGTTTTCGATTAACTCTGGAGAAAAGCGAAAAGGGATATTATCCACTTTATAGGGGAAAGACCTGTAAGGAGAGTAGCAAATATTATGATCTCCGAAATGAAAACGCAGGGAGCGGTGTTGCTCTGAATCATTTGCGTGTATGGTTCCTAATTCGATGCAGCTTGCAAAATCGTGATACATGGCTGGCAAAAACCATATGTACTGAAAGTCGTAATCATCTTCGCACCACGACGCATAGTCTGGCACGAATGACTTCAGCCTGTTATTGATATTCGTCTTGAATGTCGATAACAGTGTCATTCCAAGCAGGTATAGCGACGCAGAATGTGTGTGCTTTCCGTGTCGATTGTATTGTGGAGTCAAGTCACGGTTAAACAGGTCTTCCTTTTCTCCTTTTTCATAATGTTGCTCTAAAAACGCCAAGCATTCGCTCTGACTCTCCTCCAAATTATAGGTAAATAATTCCCCTGCATTACAGTCAATTTGGTAGTACGACTTTTTTTGCTCAGAATAAAGATCAAACAAGCTTTTCATGCACATATTACCTCTTTTCGCTGGCGGATTTTTCAAAACCTGTTTTTGCAGTAATTCGAGCTGAATCTCTAATATTTGTAATTGTACCAGATTATAATGTGAATCGCAAGAAAGCGATAAGAAAGAACGATTTTTATCAAATTATTATTAGTTCTTGTCTTGCATCATCTGTACCCCAAAAGACCAGTTGAGCCTTTCCTATTTCTCTGCTACAATAGCCATAAAAGAAACACGCAGCGGAGGTTTTACGATGATCCGTGAAATTTGCAAAGACGAATTTTTTCTGTCCCAGAAGGCGGGGCCTGCGACGGCGGGCGATTTGGAAATTGCGCAGGATTTGTTGGACACGCTGGCCGCGCACAAGGACGGCTGTGTGGGCATAGCGGCGAATATGATAGGCCGTAACAAGCGCATCATTGCCTTTGACAACAACGGCGCATACATGGTCATGTTCAATCCTGTGATCGTCAAAAAATCCGCGCCGTATGACGCGGAGGAGGGCTGTCTATCCCTGATCGGTACGCGGAAAACGAAGCGTTACCAGACTATCAAGGTACAATGGCAGAACGAGCAGTTTCAGACGCGCATCAAGACGTTCACCGGCTGGACGGCGCAGATCATTCAGCATGAGATCGACCATTGCGAGGGGATTTTGATATGATTTTTTACTTTTCGGGCACCGGAAACAGCAAATACGTCGCCAAGCGCATTGCGAACGCGCTGGGCGATGCGCTTGTGAATCTGAACGACCGCATCAAGGCTTCCGACACTTCTTCCATTGAAACCGGCGAGCGGGTTATCATCGTCACGCCGACCTATGCCTGGCGCATTCCGCGCGTCGTGCGCGACTGGCTTCGGAAAACGGAGCTGCGCGGCGCAAAGCAGGCGTGGATTGTTATGACCTGCGGCAGCGAGATCGGCAATGCCGACAAGTACAATCGCGAACTCTGTACGGAAAAGGCGATTTCCTGCATGGGCACGGCGCAGATCGTCATGCCGGAGAACTACATTGCGATGTTTTCCGCGCCGCAGGCGGACGAAGCGCGGAAAATCGTCGCCAAGGCCGAACCCAGCATCGACCGAGCGATTGCGGCGATTCAGCGCAATCAGTCGTTCGCGCCGACGCGGAACAATCTCTATGACCGCTTTATGAGCGGCCCGGTCAACCCGATTTTCTACAGATTTTTCGTCAAAGCGAACGCCTTTACCGTATCTGACGCCTGCATCAGCTGCGGGCAGTGCGCGAAGCGCTGTCCGATGAACAACGTCACGCTGAAAGACGGCAAGCCGGTTTGGGGCAAAGCTTGCACCCACTGCATGGCGTGCATCTGTTACTGCCCGGTCAGCGCGATCGAGTACGGCAAAAAGAGCGTCGGCCAGCCGAGGTATCACTTTGAGGCGCTGTGAGAAAAACAGGAGGAACTACACTATGAGCGCATGCATCTTTTTTGCCGCCGATTTTAATTTGCCTGAGAAAGAACGGCCTGACGGCAGCATACTGGAAATCGATTTCGAGCGCGGCATGGTTTCGGACGGAAACGCGGATGACGATTATGGACTGTATGCTTTTACAGACTTCGATGGTCACACTGAACTTCCGTATGCTGTTTCTCTGGAATGGAGCGGCTTCACGCCGGGACGTGCGGAGCATCTCATCGAATATATCCGCGCCGCGCTGGAACATTGTGACCGCATAGAGCTCTGGCACGTCTGGCTGACTGGTTTTTGTGAATACGACGAACGCCCATACCGCAAAACAATGACAGTTCCTATCTGTGACTTAACGATTGATGACATTAAAACGGTCTGTGAGTTTGATGTTTGGCCGAGCGATAAAGCCAGGCCGACAGATGTCTGTCTCGTCATAACACACGAACGATAATCTCAGGAGCTGCATATGAATCGTGAAGAATTAGAAGCCTATATTCTGAACCACTACGCTACTCTACCGGACTATCCGTGGGCGGACACACCGCGCGCCGCCGTATTCCGTCATACAGACAACCAAAAATGGTTTGCGCTGCTCATGGAAGTGCCGCGGGACAAGCTGGGGCTTCCGGGAACAGAGATGCTCGATATCGTCAACTTCAAGTGCGATCCGATTTTGATCTCGTCACTTCGCGGCGAAACCGGAATTTTCCCGGCTTACCACATGAACAAAGCCAGCTGGATCACAGCTGCACTGGACGGCAGCGTCTCAGTGGAAACGATCGAGTTGCTGTTGGACGTGAGCTATGAGCTGACCAAGCCCAAGATTCGCAGGAAAACGGCAAACAGGAAGGAGAACGGATAACCATTCCCATTCCTGTTTTTTGTGTATTAGACTGTAACCTGCTCCCGCAGAAAGCGCCGGAGCTTCTCCAAATCCGGATCGCAGAGCAGCGTCAGGATCTCCACCAGCTTTTCCGGCGCTAAATTCCACCACTGATAGCGCAGCAGCAGGTCTTTCAGTTCCGCGTCGAAGCGTTCCTTGATGAATCTCGCCAGGTTTTCGTCGAAAACGGTTAGACTGGAGTTGCAATCTTAAAACCAACAATGGATCTAGCATTTCAATAAGAAGTGCTGTCAATCTTTAAAACTCGCTTTGGCTACGACCGCACTTAAGTAAAATAATCACAGAAATTGCGATTTCAACGCACATTTCATTTCTTTCGTCAGTGTAACAACCCTTCAGCGGCTATAATCATTTGTGAGAGTCTCTTTGCATCTTGGCTACTTGACGAAAAGTACTTTGAACTCAACTGAATGTTCTCAATACTCAATTTTAATTTCAACTGTTCAAACACCGATACAAAGCGTTGTTTGCTGAGATCCCCCTTTGTTTCCCCATTTGGTACAAGGACTGACAAAGCTGAAATAAGGCCTTCGAATCCAACTGACTTCGTGAGTATAAAATCTTTAGGATTATTCCATTCATGAGGAAATACGTCTGCCGCAGCACTGAAATAATTATGTAGTATTTTTAGTATCACCTCGTCTTTTCCGCGGATAAAATACTTTCTGAATACATATTTAGGGTTGTCAAGCAATGCTTCATTTTTTTTGAGTGCGATTTCATCCTCTTGCGGTTTTGCTGTAATGAGTTGGCACAAATTGGTCACAAATGTATTTTGAGAAATAGTTTGCTTTGAAGATTCTCTTTTTTCAAGCATCTTTAAGCGTTTATAAAATGGCGAAAGTGGATCAGAGTTCATGCTTCTCGCGATATAATGGCACGTTTTATAAGGGCTTGGTGTTTCAGAAAGGTCAAACAAATCATATATTAGTGATCTATCAACCTTCACTTGGTTTCCGTTAATTGTAGAAAAAACATACGCCTTTTGTTCATCCCGAAGATTAAACATAACAACAACAGGTAGTTCAAATTCCTTGTCAGCAGCTGCAGAAATACCCGCAATACGATGCTGTCCATCTAAGATTTCAGCTATTACTTTCGTTTCATCATATTCAAAACTGACAAAGTCAGAATTATCGCTTCGAACAGGGATAAAGTCATCTTCAGAGACAGCAAGGATGACCGGTGTTGGGAATGTTGCATCCGGGTCCGTACAATATGTTGCAATCTCCTTTGCACGTACATTTTTAAGTTGTCTCTGATGCCCGCCCATGCTATCTCTTTGCGAGACCTTGGAAATATTAATGACGTCAGTAGAAGACATTTTTCCAATGTAAAATGTACCAATCGGTTGATTGATTTCTATCATGCGGATTATTTTCATAGCTTGACCTCCACACCCTCAGCTACTTCTACTGATTTCAAATTCTTTGCCTCCGTTGTCATTTTATCAAGTTCATTTTGTTCTGCTTCAATATATGAAATGTCCTCATAATTTGTAAGTAGTGTCGAGTGGCTATCCATTTTTGATACAAGATAGAGGTAAAGGGAGAAAGCTCCCGCAAGAATTGCGGATAAGATTTGAATTATCCTATTTGTCTTGGCTGCTGTTGCATAAAATATGCATAATAAAATTATAACAACAAAGCAAATTAACAAAGCGAGGCCCTTGTAGGCGGTGTACTTTTCAACTTTTTTAGAGCGATTACTTGATTTATAGTCAACAAAGAATTCTACCAAGAATGGCGCCAGTAAAGTAATACATGTGCTGTAAAATGCGCCTTGCATAAAACTGTTTTCAATGCTGTGATTTATCCAATCAACAATTATACTCATAAACGAAATGACAAAACTTGCAATCCAACAGAAATACATTTTCTCGACTTTGAGTATTAAAAACGGAGCAAGGATACGAGGGAATGGTTTGCTTTTTTTATTTCTCCTACACATCTTTATTCCCCTTAGTAAAAGATAATAATATCTGATCTATGATTGCGGATGCATTAGACGCATTAGAGGCAAGAATTGCAGTAAATACTTTTTCAAGAATCCGCTTTTCTGTATTTGTGAGCCCTTCAAGTGTATTAATTGCCTTAAATGTGGTAATGCCCTTCATTTTTCCAATTAACATATCAAGTTCATCAAAAGCGATATCCTGATAATAGGTACCAGATTCATCGGAAACAATCGATTGTAAGACTGACCTCCGCGCTATAGTAAGGTCGGATGAAATACGATTCTTGTCTGTTGCATTAATACCATTTCCAATAGCATCAACAGCAGTCTGCGCCGACACCTTAGCCTTATCAAGCGCCTCCGACAACTCTCGATTTCGTCTCAAAGATGCTGCTCGTATTTCGCGCGTAATCTCTGTGGCGACTTTTTGTAGTTGTTCAGTTAATGTAAAGTAGGCAGGCGTTTTCTCTAAATTATCGCGGCGGGCATTGGGAATCAGTTGTGTGCTTGAAATAAAGACCTCGCCGATTGACCACCCATTAAATCGGGCATCTTTAAAAACTGCATTCAAGGTTTGCCCATCACCAATTTGAATATTTCCTTTTCTTAAACGAATGCCCTTAATGCTCTTGTCATAAATACTTCCCAGGTAGTTTGTTTTACCGAGCCAAGTTATTGCCATTACACTACCGTTGTTTTGCTGGATCTTAATAATTTCAATGTCATTAATGCTATCAAATATGTTTTTTCCTTTGTCGACTAAGAAGCGATCCTTATATGGTTTGTAGATTGGCTTAATTGTATTTCCAAAGGAAATCAAAACATTATAAGATTCGATTTCTAATCCTTCAGCGTACAAACGCTTGATAATCTCTTCGCCCCAAACAAATGCAGTTGGATCATATGGAACCGGAGCATTCTGAGAGATATACGAAACTACATTTTCGTAGTCATTAAGACCAGATGCTTCATCAACCTCATCTAAAATCACTCTAAAATAGTGTGATGTGCTGTTCTCTGGATACTGCTCAATTGAATAGACTTGCCCAAGGACTTCTGTAATCGTAACATCTCTACTATCTTTGGCGGTCAGAAGTTGCGTCAGTTTTCTCGAGTCAATTACTATTCTGGAACCGATATTCTCTGAGATAGCACTGGTTTCGAAGGTTAGTTTCGAACAATATCCCAAAGCAGCCAATCTCCCAATACCACGAAATCCTCTGTCAACTTCGGGCTTTTTTTGGGAATTTCCAATACTTATGAGAGTTTGCTCTACTTCATCGGTTGAAATTCCAGTTCCATTATCTGAAATTACGATTTTTCTTTCGAAAGGAGACAAGTGGATGACTATCTCTGCTGCATCTTTTGTTAGTAGGTTCTGACGCACTGCATTATCAATTGCATCTGCAGCATTTTGTACATATTCGCGGAAAACTACATACGGGTCTGCATACATTCCAGTTGTTAAGGACTCAAGTGTATGTTTTCCAATTATAACTTTGTTCATCTCATTCCTCCAGAAATTGCGAAAACTTTATCTGAATATTCTTAAAAATAGCATCAGATGTGCTGTTTAGCAATTTCTGGCCAATCTCTTGATCGTTCATGGAAAAAATCTTTTGCTTGAATGCTTCAAATTTTTGCTCAAGCAATGTCGCAAGCATCAACATATCCATTTCGTCGATGGCCTTTTGCGCAGCACAATGGTCGCTGATATCAAGCACCCCCACATCGACAAAACGACGATATATCCGTATAAGCTCAAAATCGATATAGTCGATACCTATTTTTTTGCATATCAAATGCCACTTTTGAAATTGTTTGTCCGCATCATAGTCGCCGCGACCCAAGTTATTTAAGAGATCGTGTACGCCTGGCTCACCAAAAAATGAGACAAAATTTTTGAACGGGCTCTGAAGCGTACTATCGCAAACAAATGCAACAACGTCTTTATATATGTCTGGGAATTCGACTGTTATATAATGCTTCACTAAAGAGAACGTGGGTGATGCCGGTTCCAACATACCCATAAGAGTAACAATTCGAGGAGTTGTCAAATATAAAAGATATAATTTCTTATGGAGTTCAGAAGTTATGCCCAAAAACTTTTCTGGCAAAAACTCGTTATCTCCGATCAACGAAACAAATGAATCAACCTTGCCCTCAAGCTGATCGTACAGTCGATTCCATTCTCTAATTCTACGCTGACTTTTTTTCCATGCGCTTTTGCGGACGGCAAGTTCTTCTTTTGTCTCTGCCGTTCGGCCTCTTCCTCGTTCGCTAAAATGGCCTCGTGCTGCAATCAGCTTGTCTGGCATACATAAGTAACGAACAAATTCAGTCGCGTTTTTACCAAAATCCGCTTCAAAAAATGATTTACTTCCGACTCCCTTACCTTGTGTAGGGATAAGCATACACTGTACCGCTCTCAGGAACTTTGCGTTCCATTTTGATCCAACATATCCTCGCTCATGTGCAGTCAGCGGAATATATCGCATAGGGAAGGAAAATGCACTTATTCGTTCTCCGTCCGGAAGATTTCGATTCATTTCATCCTTCAAATCAAGGGTGATCCTCATTCTATTATACAGATCTGCGGGTGTGTCAGCAGCATACTGATGTCCCTTACCACCGAAGTCCTCGCTATTATAAAGAACGTAGTTAGACAGTTCCGTTATTCCGTATTTTGCGCATAATCTTAATGCTCGTTCATAGATATCACGGTCTTCAATATGGTCAAATGCAATTCTGGCTGGCCGCAACGCTATTTCACCTAAACGTTTTGCCTTCGCTTCAGTCAAAAACATTGCATCAAGACCTTGGTTAAAGTCAACATATCGACGAACAGTCTTTCCTGTCTTAGGATTCACATAAGTAGCGCCCTTTCCAAAACCAGCTTCGATAATATCGTCAATAATTTGATTGAATTTGGGAGACCGAAGAACATTATTGTCCATTAAAAGCAAATCTTTTTGCTGACCATACTTTGCATCTATTTTTTTGATTTTTTCCTTAATGTCCATGTACGGAATAAAGGTGGGTTCCAATGTTTGCACAGCACAAAATCCACATTTATTTCCGCAGCCCTTTGTAGCACTGAGAAAGTAAGCGTCTCTGAACGGATATTTGTAACTAGTTTCATCTAGTATCGAATAATCTGGAACAATCTGATCGATACATTCATCTCCAGGCAGGCCCAATTTCCCTGGTTCGTTTAACAGCCCGCAGACAGGTTCTATCCCTGTCTCTTCCAAAATCTGTTTAGGCAGCATTGTTGCAGCAATACCGCCTACTGTTACTTGATCAATCGAATTAACGAGTGTTTTTGCATATTCAATTGCCTCAATTGTGGAAGCCCATTCAAAAGTAAAAAGGGTCGTCACATAAACGTGATCCCATTTCGTATTTTCAAATGCCGAAGGCAGTTTTCCTTTAGTAAAGCGAACATAATCTCCCAGAATTTCTTTATGGAATGCAGCAATTTTCATTAAACCAAGGGGCGGATACTTATTTTTATAATTGGGTTCTATCAGCAGTATCTTTTTCATGTTATGTTTCTCTTCGTGGGAGAATCATTTTCCCATATCGTTGATTAGTTTGTTAACAGTTTTCTGGATTTTCTTCAATTCAAAAGGAACGGACTTATTTGTGCTTGCTTCCAACAGTAGTTCTTTTTGAAAGTCATCATCGATAATCAGGTCGTGGAACTTCTTTATGCGTTGATAACCATTACTTGTTTTTCCAGTTGCTCTGAATTTTTCATGTCCGTCATAAATAGATGTATTTCCTTGAATAATATCTTGCATTATCTTTGCGGCTGTTTTATCTTTAGCCTTTGCAATCTCACCCAGAACTGTTCGTACATCCATGGCCTGCTTAATCTGCTCTGTTTTAACCTGTGTTACAAAAGTATCGTCCATTTGAGGGTGTGTCTCACGGTATTTATTAATTCCTCTGCTTTTTAAATATTCTTCATAGTAACTCCAGCGATCAGGACGTAAATCATCGTGATCTAGCATAAAGGTGTACACTTTTAAGTAAGAGGCAACCTTTCCTTCTGTGAGACCAACATTTTTCGCGAGAATATCGGTAGCAATGCCGGTAGACTCTTTTTGCCGATAGAGATAAGCCGCTTGCTCAAAGACACTCCAATCCTTTCGACCAACTAGATGATACTGACCTAGAAGAGTGAAAATATCACCGTCAGTAATCTCCTCTGGCAAGATACATACGCGAACTTTTTGCCATTTAATAGGGTCCTTTGCGGCCAATAGTCTGTATGCAGCCAAGCGGCTATTTCCTTCAAGAACAACATACTCGCCATTGCGCTTTACAACCATTAAAGGATCTATCAAACCACCATTTTGTTCAATAGATAGGCGAAGCTGCTTAACATGATCCATCGAAGTCATCTTTTCCTCGATGATTTGCTGCGTAGGAGTTGAACCGTCAGTGCGAAGAGCAGAATAGACACGAGGATTTTCTTCATAGAACAGAAGCTCACATTGGTTTAACTGCGCCTCATTAAGCTCGTATTCTTTCTTTCCGATCATTATCTTACTCATAATCAAACTCCTCCTGCTCCGGGAACAGTATTGCATTAATCAAATCTCCAAAACTATAATCCGCTACTTCTTTATATTTGCTAAGTGAAATGTCTCCCTGCGCTAGAAACGCTGCATTTTGCTTGGATTTCAACAACGCATCAACCCATTCATCTATACTCCCATTCATTATGATATTGTGAATATAGCATATCTTCTTTTGTGAAATACGATGAATTCTATCTTGCGCTTGAAGGTAATCATCTAAGCTAAAGCCTCTATCATAAAAAATCACATGATTTGCCACTGTCAGAGTCAGACCTTCCTTCGCAGAAGCTGGCGTAGCAAATAGGACACGGTAATCATTTGTATAGAAACGTTCTACAGAGCGATTTCGATCTGCCATGTTCATGCCACCGTGTATTTTTACGCTACCGAGGTTAGCATATTTTTTGCAGAAATAGTTGATATTTTCGATAAAGCTCGACCAAACAATGCATTTTTCGTCATTAGCAAGGATCTTTTTAATAAGGTGATCTAGGACCACCTCTTTTGCGGACTCCCCAGAAAATGAATCGTCGACCAATCTGGGGTTAGACGTTACCTGCACAAGTCGCAAAAGTCGCTTCACGATAGCAGATGAATCATCTTCAACAATCTTGCCATTTTTGACAACTTCAATTTTTACTTCCTCGCGAACCTTATCGTACAAAGCTCTCTGTTCCACGGAAAAATCCGCACTTTCTCTAATATACACTTTGTCTGGAAGCTCGATAATGCCGCTATTTTTGGTTTCACGAACAGAGAAGTCTTTTATTTTAGCATGAATACCAGACACAACTTTTTCAAAACTATCCTGCATATTTTCATCATATGACAGTTTATTTGAAAGGTCAGTCTCTTTTTTGAATGCTCTAAAATCTGTACCAAGGCTTTTTCCTTGGTCTAAGAAGAAAATCTGCGCCCAGATGTCATATGGACGATTTGCGACTGGTGTTCCGGTCATAATGACACGTTTCTTGAAAAGTGTTGATAGTTCAAAGAAAACTCTTGTAACTTTAGCATTCGGATTTTTTAGTTTTGCTGATTCGTCAATGATTATGGCAACATTTCGTGTACCTAAATACAGTTTGAATTGATCATACTCCGATACAAGAATCTCAAAGTTAGTAACCACAACACGTGCTGGACCAGTAAAAATATAAAAATTGTTTTGCTTGTTTGTATTCAATACGGCTGGCTTAATAGCAGTATGATTCTTAAATTCTCTGAGCCAGTTTTGAACAAGCTGTTTTTTTGTAACAATCAGAACAGTATCGATAGAAGTTTCTGTCAGCCAATACAGAAGAATGTCAATCGCAATTTTTGTTTTTCCAAGACCTTGTTCGTGAAAAATTGCAGCGTATTCCAAGTCTTTAACTGCTTCAAAAGCTTCTTTTTGATATTGAAAGGCGTCATATTTTGCAATTAAACTTGGCTCCTTAAGTAGATGGATCTTCCTCATATTGCGCCCCCGATACCATCGATAATCCGCACCTTATATACGCCTGGATATCTTTTCTGAAGTTTTTTGAGGAGATTGTAAATCGTAGCGTGCTCCGTCCACGGAACTGCAGCTAAAAACACAGCATCTCCATGAAAAAGGGAGCATTTTTTGAGATATGATTCAAACTGCAATTTACTATGTACACGAGCAACATCGTCACTCGTTTTCGCTTCGCCAATAATCAAGCAATTTTGATATTGATAGTACACATCAGGGCGATACCCCTCTTCCGTAAGAGGAGAAAGCGCATAGCCATCCGCAGCGTCTGACATAATGAAACACCGATTTGTTTCACCCACTAAGTTAACAACTTCATCAATTATTAAATTAACCAGGTGCAAATGCTGTGCGGACTCACTCATCACGTTTGCTCTCCATTTACTTGACTCAGTACAAACCTTAGTTCCTCAAATGCTCGCTCCAAACTCTCCAGCTTTTCTGAGTATTCGGAATCGTCACGAAGATGACTTACTTCCCGAAATTCTATTTTTGTCATCCTTTTGGCCAGTTCTTGTGCAAGTAACTCGTACGGTACGTCCTTTAACTTGTCTGTTGTAATTTCTTCTACTGCCAATATTTTTTTTGCCTCACGGCTATTCTCTTTCAGAAAAACATCTAAAGCCCGTTTACTTTTGAGAATTTCCGGTAGGCGTCTAACATCCTGCAAAATAGAAAATCTGTCATCAATCATCCATTGAGAAAAATCTCTCTTATTGAAACCGTGCATTGTAAGAGCATCAATGACATTCTTTCGCTGTAATTCTACAAAACCATGAAAGTTTCGATGATCAAACTGCGTATCATCGTCACATAGCGGGCGATAATAAGTTTCCATGTCGTTGTATGCAGCAATCATGTTTCGAATCTCAGAGGCCTTTGAATTACCGCCGCAAAAAGAAATTAGCGTTGCCATTGGCATATGTTCTACATCCGCCAAATAATGCAAATACATTGCCTTGGAATATGGATCCCATTCCCTCGGCCCAATGAGGTGAGCCTGAAGGCGGATGGCGTGTATGCGTTCAGTATCCAAGTTATCGTAGACTATTGCGCGGATCGTTGTCCAATTACCAGGGACCCCATTTTTAATGAAGTCCTTATAGATTTGCAGCCGCGTATTCCCTTCTATGACCACATAACTATTGCCTGTGCGCTTATTAACCACGATCGGGTGGATAATTCCGCCATTTTCTCTTATTGACTCACGAAGGCTCGCACATGCTTCAGATGTTGACCCCAAAAGCAGTGCCATAGTCTCACTTGTAATATTCTCACCATAATAAGCAATACCACGAGCGATACGGGGGTTACTTTTGTCCAGTTCAATGTCTTCCACGGGAATCTCAATATATGTGCTCATCATTATCACCCTCTCAGTTCTACTGTTTTTACTTATTCTGGCGTGACCTCCATAATATCCTCAATACCACAATCCAATGCCGTGCAAATCTTCACGAGTATTTCCGTGGTGACATGCCCGTTCCGCCCCATTTTGGTGACGGAAGCAGGGCTGATACCCGCCTTTTCACACAGATCCTTTTTCTTCATGTCTTTATCGATGAGCAGCTTCCAGAGCTTTTTATAACTCACAGACATAAAATATCTCCTCCGTATCGATATATAAAAATGCCCTGCTACTTGGCAGGGCATCAACCCTTTTGCGGCCATACTGCCAAGGCTTATTCCAACACATGACAATGTTATTTACAATAATAGCATATTCGTGCAGGAAAGCAAGAAAATGATGGATTTGCACGATTTTTGCAGCAATCAGCGCACATAGATGTATTCTTCAAAAATATCATTTTTCTTTCTTGACTCTTCCGGTACGTCATAGTGTATGCTAAACTCACACGGAGGAGGGATTGCTATGATGACCATTCGCAAAGTCAGCAAGCTGGCCGGTGTCAGTGTCCGGACGCTGCACCATTACGACGCCATTGGCCTGCTGCCGCCCACCGCGCTCACCGAAGCGGGTTACCGGCTGTATGACGATACGGCTTTGGCGCGGCTGCAATCGATCCTGCTGTTTCGGGAGCTGGAATTTCCGCTCAAGGATATCAAACGAATCTTAGATGATCCGAACTTTGACCAGGCTGCCGCGCTGGAAGACCAGATCAAACTGCTGGAGCTGCGGCGAAAGCAGCTTGGAAAACTCATCGCTCTCGCCCGTGAGACTTTGAAAACAGGAGTGACACCTATGAAATTTGACGCATTTGACAAGACCGAGCAGGCACGCTTCGCCGCCGAGGTCAAGGAAAAGTGGGGCGGCACGGCCGCGTATCAGGAATACCAGCAGCGCGAGGAAAACGGCTCTGCCGGTGATTCTGCCGAGCTGATGGCGCAGTTCGCCGAGTTGGGCAAGCTGAAAAATCTTGCGCCTGCCGCCCCGGAGGTGCAGACCGCAATCTGCAAGCTGCAGCAGTTCATCACCGACCATTTCTACGCCTGCACACCGGAAATTCTGGCTGGACTGGGCGAGATGTATGTCGCCGACGAGCGTTTCCGCGAGAACATCGACAAAGCGGGCGGCGAAGGCACCGCGGCGTTCGTATCCAAGGCGATTGCTGTATATTGCAAAAAGTAACAAAAAGACCGCACCTGCTCGTATGAACAGGTGCGGTTCTCTAAATTGGCGGAAATTTAATTCAGTCTGAAGTAACAGGTATTTTTCCCTTTTCCTTCTTTTTTCAGTTCTCCGGCTGCGACCAACTTCCGCAAGGCGCCCTCTATGGAACTGTCGCTGAGCGTCGGGCAAAGCTCCCGGATGTCCTGCTTCTTGAACCGTCCGATTCTTTTTTTGCTGGCTCTGCGCACTATTTCCAGTGCGGGCAGCTTGGTTTCCACAAGCGCCATGCGATCCTCGAAGTCTTTGTAAGCAGCAAGAATCGTTCCCAGCAGGTACTTAATGAAGGGCACTACATCCTCGGTTCCTTCGTGCCAGCCGATTTGCGCCTGCGCAAGTGCGGCGTAATACAGGTCCTTGTTTTTGGCGATTTTGGCTTCAAGGGAGATGTACTTTCCAACATAAAAGCCGTTTCGGTACAGAAGCAGCGTCGTGAGCAATCTACTCATTCTTCCGTTGCCGTCATTGAAGGGGTGGATGCACAAAAAGTCATGGATGAAAACTGGGATTGCAATCAACGGCTCCAGTTCCATATTGCCAATTACACGGTTGTATTCTGCGCAGATCCTGTCCAATGCTTCCGGCGTCTCATAAGGGGCAAGCGGCGTGAACAGCGTTTCCACATGACCGTCCGGATAGGTAGCGGTGATATAATTCTGTGTGATCTTTGTGCGTCCCGCAAGCGGGTTATTCATGTGGCTGTAGAGGATTTTGTGAAGCTGCAGGATGTAGTTCTGCGTAATTGGAATCGCGTCAAAGCTCTCGTGAATGATACTCAGCACATCGCGGTATCCAGCGATCTCCTGCTCATCTCGGTTCCTCGGCGTGGTTTTCTCCTCGACGAGCTGCCGGATTCGGGTACTCGTGGTGACAATGCCCTCGATGGCATTCGATGCCTCGGTGCTCTGTATCTTGGCAATCTCCACGAGCTTTTCGAGTTCCTCCGGGCGCTGCTTCAAATACAGTTCCTGCTTCCCGGCTTCCTTGTATATGGCCGCAATCAGACCAAGAACGTCCGAGTCCCACTTTTGTTGTCTGATTGCAGAGTAATTGAAGGTTCTCATTCCCTTACCTCCATTCTGTTTCCCTTAAATATTAGAATAAAATAAGGGAATAGTCAATGGGCTGTGCGATAAATCCCTTACTATTATGCCTGAATTAAGGGATTTATAATCTTAGTCGTAAACCGCCTATTCTTTGTTTATAGCGACGCAGCCTTTGAACTGCTGCTTTTGAAGAAGGCACTTGCAGAGAAATTTGTTTCACGCTGGGAACGTTCTTTCTTGAAGTCTCTCTACAAATACGACTTGATTTTATATCACTTTGGTGATACTATTGCAGATAGAGATATGCGGGAGGGACACACGGATGAATCAGAAAATCACACTGTATCACGGCTCCGAGCAGCTTGTGGAAACGCCGACTTTCGGGTTGGGCAAGAAAAACAATGACTTCGGTCTTGGCTTTTACTGCACGGAAAGCGAAGAACTTGCGAAAGAATGGGCCGTGTCCTCTCTGCGCAATGGCTTTGCCAATCGTTACAGTCTTGATACGGAATACCTGAAAATCCTGAATCTGAACAGTCCGGACTATACGATTCTGAACTGGATCGCCGTTTTAATGGAGCACCGCCTGTTTTCCATCAAAACCCCGGCGGCGCAGCGGGCAAAACGGTACTTGATTGACAATTTCAGCGTCAACGTCAATGCCTATGACCTGATTATCGGCTATCGCGCTGATGACTCCTATTTTGACTATGCCGAGTCCTTCTTAAATAACGGAATTTCCGTACAGCAGCTTGCAAAAGCCATGCGGCTGGGAAAGCTGGGAGAGCAGATCGTCGTCAAGTCGAAATATGCGTTCTCGCTGCTGCATTACGAGGGATTTTCCATCGCAGAAAAGGAAAAGTATTATGTTCTCCGCAAGGCCCGGAACGATGAAGCCGATCAACATTATTGGAGCATACTTGAAGAAGAAACCGATGGTCTGTATATGCTGGATATTCTGAGAGGAGGCATTCAAAACGATGACCCACGCATACCAAGAAATGTATCTAAGTAACGCACAGGCGCTGCTGGGCGACGCTTTTGACTATGCCATCAACGCCTGCGACATTTCGGGAAATGACTTTGTGAAGCTATTTTCCGTAAGCTCTGTCAGCAAGCGAATCGAGAATGGTGAGCCTGCTTATCTGGCAGGAAAAAGCGGAATTGAAGTCGTGGCAGATGTTCTTGTCGAGACGGCCGGCAAAGCGCCAACTGCCAAACCGCAGGCAACGTTCAGCCGTTCCAGAGAGTATTGGATTGGCTGGGCTATCGCGTACTATCAATGGTTCTCCGGCCGGAAATTCGGCGATATTTTCAAGGTCCTTTCGTTCGAGGATTTGCAGCAGATGTACGCTCCGCTTCACGAAGCAGACATCAGCAAATTTGCCAATATTGCCGATGCCAAAGTGCGTGCGTATTTTACAGATACCAATCTCAAGCGCATCCGTACGACCTACGGCTGCACACAAGCAGAGCTTGCCAAGCGAAGCGGCGTCAGCCTCCGGTCGATCCAGATGTACGAGCAACACAACAAGGATATCAATAAAGCCAGCGCGGAAACGGTTCTCAGCCTTGCCAAAGTCCTTGGCTGCACAATGGAGGATCTTCTGGAAAAGTGAGATCAATGCAACCATAGCCAAATATGAAAAAGAAAATGCAATGTGGCGCTGCACGATCAACAGAAAAACATCGCCTTTAAATTCCCCATATACTGAGATTACAGATGAGTGGCTGCGAGAAACACCTACAAAAACGAATTTGAAAAACGCCTTGGTCGCTGACATTGACGCTGATGGTATAATTTATAAAAGCATAATGGAATATGTTCAGCTTCTGAACGAAAAAAGCGCAGATATCACATTGCCTCTTGCTAGCGTATGCTCCTGTAAAGTAACTGCGCGGGTAAAAGCGCAAAACTCGATTGAGTTTAAAATTCAAAACTACAAGACAGAGCGACATGAATTTGGTAAAATTCCAATCAACAAATGTATCAACGATTTATTCGGCATCAGGATCTTTTTGCGAGAGCCATTGACTTTTGATGAGGTTTATTCATTCATAGAAGATACTTATCCAAACAGGTACCGATGTATTGACTCATCAAAGTTTGACTATAAAGCTGTTCACCTTTATTTCAAAGAGAATAATCAGTCATTTCCGTGGGAGCTGCAGATTTGGAATATGTGTGACATGGATAGCAATTTCTCATCTCACAAAAAATACAAGCAGGAATACACCGCATGGGAGAAAGAAAGCAAGGAAGGAGGAATCATCAATGATTAAGCACTACATTATTATGAGTAGTTCGTACACCGATGGCAGTCGTGTAGCATTGGATATTACGGAGGATTGCTTTCTTAACAGCAAAGCAATTGCAGAAATGATTGAGGAAATCAGGAAAAACTGCGGCAAAGATGTTCCTCTATCAACGCATTTCATCGAAACAGAATCCGCTTCATGGGATTCTGTTGTAGCGTATGATCCATTCTTTGAGGATGTCGAATGTACTAAATCGACAACAGCGTTTTCTGAGAAAATCAAAAAAGGTAGAGTTTTGTCAGGACTGGACGTTGCAAATTACATTCTTTCAAAAATTCGGTGTACGCATCTTTCACTGGAAAAACTCGTTTATTATGCATATGCGGATTACCTCTGTGAGCATTCTGAGCGGCTATTTGAAGATCACATTTATGCATTCCGTCATGGTCCTGTCATTAACAGTGTCTATGAGACTTTTAAGCGAAGTGGCTCCCAATATGTGAAGCCGTTCGAGTTTGGTGACGACAGTGATATTCGGACTGGCGTAAAAGAGTTACCCGCAAGAAGCCGCATTCTGTTTGCTAAAGAAGGCACAGAAAAACTCTCGTCTATTGATAGGACGATTGCAAAATACGGAAAGTACTCTGCGGGAGCGCTTGTTGATCTCACACACCGCGCTGGCACTCCATGGTCTTACGTGGACAGTTCCGTGGCATATCAGGAAATTTCGGATAATTTGATTATGGCATATCACCATGTTGAGAGCGTATAAACTAGATGATTGTATTCTTTGTCTATAGCACCGCAATCTTTGAACTGCCGTCCTCGCAGAAACCACTTGCATAACCCTCTGCCCGGAGTTACAATGCAGATACCTTGAACATAGAAAACGCTTCCCGTCTTTTTTTGTCGGGAAGCGTTTTTGACCACATGGATTACTACAGACGCGCGCGGAACAGGCGGAAAAGGGGATTCAAAAGAGGGTAGGAGAGTAACGGAATACGAGTGGAAACGATAAAAAACCGTTAGAAACGTCCGGAAAAAGTTTTCGGTTCCTGTTTGGGACCACGAGGCCGCTGGTTCGAAACCAGTCACTCGGACCAGAAACCCCGCTGAAATCATAAGATTTCAGCGGGGTTTCTATGTAAATTGTTCGTTTTTCGCGAAACGCTATTCTTTGCTTATTGCGGCGCAAGGGCTGATGACTTTCAACTCATTTCGACATATGCACTTTAATTTTGCATGGAAGTGTGGTATAATTTACAAAACATTATGCCAGTGCTAGACTCAAAGGACCCCGTATACAGCGAAACAAGCGATGCATAGAAAAACCATAGTGAGGTAAGATGCATATCTTCATTGTACGAAGCATGAAAACGATGCTTTGCAATTAGGTACAGCGCATATGCTTCGTTTGCCTCTACCAGAAACAACATGCGTCTCTCCTTTATCAAATGAAATGCCCCGGATTCTGTTTGATCTGATTATAGCAAACCCGCCCCCAAAACACAACCGCAGCCGCCCGGAGCGTTCCGGGCGGCTGCGGTGGAGCTTACTCTTTATCGCCTGTAATAAAATAATCGCAATATTGGCCGCCGGCGGCGATGGTCTGCCTGCGGTGCAGGACGCTGTGCTGCAGCGTGATCATGACCTTGTCGAGCTCGCAGAACGGCGGCATGAGCTCCTGAACGCCGAGCGATTCCGCGTAGCTGCAGATCGGACAGCGGGTGATGCGGTAATAGCACGCGCCCTCGTACGGCTGGCCCACAAAGTCCACCTGAAACGACGTCGGGTACTGCCGCGCCTTTTCCGGCGTGTACCACCGGACGTATTTCACGATGCTTTTCTTGTTCTCCGCCTTGCCGCGGGCCGTGTTCAGGTCGGTCCTGGCGAAGTACCACCGGATGTGGTACAGCGAGCGGCGCATCATTTCCTGCACCGTCTCCGGCGGGATCTTTTTCCCGCTTGCAATGTACGGCGCGACGAAGGCGAGGGCGAACAGCTCGTTGTAGGCCATCGGGTTGTCATCGCCGATATCGTCCGCCTGTTCGACCAGCTGGCGGTAGACCTGCCTGCTCTGCTTCATGATCTGCGCGGCGTAGGCCTTGTTGTATTTTTCAGCCGGCACCTGCTTCATGGAGCCTTTGAACATCCAGAAATAAAAGCCGTTGTATTTCATCCAAAATCCCTCCGGAAGGTCATGGTCAGATCTGTTCCAGATCCTTGTACTGCTCCAGCACCGGGCTCTGATCGCCGACGTACCAGTAATCGCAGCACTCGCCGCCGAGCGCCTCGGTCTGCGTGCGGATGAGCTTCGCGTGCATGAGTTCGGCAAGGAAGTGATCGGTCCTGCAGAGGTAGGGCAGAAGGTCCATATAGCCGTGCACCCTGGCGTGCCTGGCAATGGGACAGCCCACCAGGTGGAAGCAGAAGCCCTCCGTGCGGTGATCCGGGTTGAGCTCAATCTTCCGGCTGTCCATCCACTCGCCGCGCGCCTGACGCTCCTGCTGCATGTGGATGAAATTCGCATACGTCTTTTCAAACAGCCGGTACGGCCACTGGTGCTTGTTGCCGTCGACCAGCTTCCCGAGAAATTTCAGCCTTTCGACGGCCCGGCGCTTGATCTCGAGCAGCGTCTCGCCGTCCATCCGATGGCCGCTCGCCTCATAAAAGGCGAGGATCGTAAACCAGTCCAGCATGTTCTTCGCCATCATGTTTTCGCCGAGATCCGGCATGTCCTGCATGAAGTCGAGATAATACGCCTCGGCCTTCCGGCAGATCTGTTCTGCCTCCTCCGGATATGTCTCCCGGCAGTACCGCTCGCACGGCTTGGCGTATTTCGATGCTGCGTAAGCTCGTTTCATTTGGTTTCTCCGTTTCCATTTCTCCGGCCGTTCACCGGTTCCGCCGGTAGCCCGCCTCGTTGCGGTATTCGGGGTGATCGCGCAGATATGGGTCCTTGTCGCCGCAGATGGTGTAGTCGCATTTGCAGCCGTTCGCGCAGGTCGTTGTCCGTACCAGCCGCGCGTGGATCAGCTCCATCGACGCATAGTCCACATTGCAGAGCGCAGGCATGATATCCGTCAACCCGTGCTTGATCGCAAACTCTGCCGCGGGGCAGGCCGTGAATTCATAATAGATGGGCTTGTCCTTGTCAAAAGGGGAGACCGCCATCTCGTAATCGTGCCACTGGTCGCAGAGCGACTTCGCCCGCATGAACGCCTTGTACATGAGCTTTTTGAAAAACGGCTTGTTGCAGTCCACGAACTTTAACCTGCGGAAAGCGGGGAGGATCAGGTTTTCCTCCATCTCCTCGATCTCCCGGAACGATGTGACGGCCTTGCAAGCCACATAGTAGCTCAGGATCGCAATGCAGTCATAGGTGCCGCCCGCGCCGTTGTGGAAATTCTTCCTGCCGCCAAGGTCGGTGCGCCAGTCGGAGAGGAAGTCCACATACTGCCGCTGCACCTGTTCCCATACGGCCTCCCGCTCCGCCGCCGGATAGTGCAGCGCGAGCTTTGCCAGGATCTCTTTTTTGCACGGCTTGGAATACAGCACGTGGCAGCTGCGGTCAAATTGCAGTTCGTTGTCTTTCATCTGGTCATCCTCCGATCCTGCGTCCCGACGGGCTGTGCCGCCTCCGCCGGCCCGGCCAGGAATTTCTCCGCGTACCGGCAGAATTCCTCCGGATGCACGATGACCAGCTCCGCGTGCGCCATTTTCGGGATCCCGTGGATCCGGATCTGCGGGAAATAGCGCTTGATGAAGCGGATGTTGCTCCGGCGGTCCTTCTTTTCGTCGTCGCCGTACCAGTAGGTGATCTTCGTGCCGCCTGCGGCGGGCATCTGCGGCAGAGCGTAGTTGTTGCCCGACCAGAACACATTGCGGATCGTCCGGTCGGAATAGGTCTTGAGATAGGCCTCCATCGCGTCGTATTCCTTCACCGGGTCATGCCCGGGGATGGTGAACCGTTCCGGGGGAAACGCCGCTTCCAGAACCTTGCGGTCGTTCGCCGCGAGCTTGAAGGACAGCACATCGCGGGCCAGGATCAGCTTTCGCACCAGGTACGGAAGCTGATAGGGCGTGATCCCGCCGTCGATGATCGCCCGGCCGACCGGGATCTCGCCCAGCGCCAGAAACCGGGTCAGGCACGCGCCGCCAAGCGAGCAGCCGTAGGCCGCGTCCAGCCGGGCAACGCCGTGGGCTTTCAAATATTCTGTGACCTCGTCCACGGTCTGCTCCACGGAGGTAAAATCGCCCGGTTCCTCTGGCTCGTGCCCGTCAAAGACCACCTGAAACACGTGCCACTGCTCCGAAAGCAGCGCGATCGTCTCTGCAAATGCCCAGACCGGCTCCGCCGTGCACGGCAAAAACAGCAGCGTCCGCCCGATCCTGCCCCCATGCTCCAGAACTTTCATGCTCCCCACCTCACCTTGTTAAATATATCTAACTCGCACCTGAAATCAAACGGTTAGACAATCCTAACCGCCGCCCCAAAAACAACACGGCCCCAGCCGCATTCTTATCTCTATACTAACAAAAACCCCGCCCCCTGTCAAGCCGCCAGCGGGCAAAGACCCGCGCTCATGCGCGGGTCTTCGGCTGGTATTGCATGTTGGAGACGTTATAGATGGTGATGAAGGCTTTGGGGTCTTCACGGTTGATGAAGTTCATGAGCTTCTGGTATTCGCTTTTGTCGACGATGGTGATGATCTCGTTGTGTTTTTCGAAGTTATAGGCGCCGATCGCTTCGTAGATCGTGGCGCCGCTGTGCAGGTCGTCGATGATGAACCGGCGGAGTTCCTCCTCCTTCTCGGTGATGATACAGACGCGGCGCTTTTTGTTGTTGTCAAAGATGAAATGGTCCAGAATGATGCCGTTGAAATACGTGCCGAGGACGCTCAGGACCACCGTCTTTGAATCATAGACCAGCGCTGCCGACAGCGCCACGCACATGCCGGCCAGCGACATGGCCCGGCCGAGCTCGATGCGCAGGTATTTGTTCAGGATCTTCGCCACGATATCCAGCCCGCCGGAAGACGCGTTGCGATTAAAGAGGATGCTGAGGCCAATACTCACCACCAGAATGTAGCACAGCACGTCGAGCGTCTGGCTGCCCGTCAGCGACGAGAAATCCGGGAACAACCGCTCAAAAAGCCCCAGAAACACCGGCAGCATCACGCTCGTATAGACGGTCTTCGCTCCAAATTCCCGCCCGCAGGTGAGAAAGCCGATCAACAGCAGGACGACGTTCAAAATCATCGTGATCGTCGACAGCGGCAGCGGCACGAAATTTGACAGCACGATGCCAAGGCCGGAAATGCTGCTGACCGAGGTATGGCTCGGCACCAGGAAAAAATATACCGCCGCCGCGATGATCGCCACCGCCGCGGTCAGGATCGCCGCTTCCTTCAAAACTTCGGCGGCGCTCAGCTTTTTGTTCATCTGCGTGGTCCCTCCCAATCGCAATTTGCTTCATTATAGCAAACCCGGACTCCAAACGCAATCGCCGCCGGATGGTCCCGAGGCAAAAGAAACAGGCGGATCCCGGAAACGCGGGGCCCGCCTGTTTCGCAAAGCGAGGGTGCTTTGCGGGGGCAGAGGAAAGGGGAGCGACTCATGTGTGCCGCGCTGCAATCGCGCTCGCTTTGACAGCGTGATCTCTGCTCCGGGATGAAAACGTTTTGATACATTTGCTATGTCAGGAAATTCATGCTATAATATTAAAAAGGGATTGTCGGATCATGGCTGGATATTTCAGGCTTATACCGGCATTACGGCATCCTTCCTTTACACAACGGAAAAACTCTGTTTTCCTATGTACTCGTATATGCGGAGCCGGAACAAAGTTTGCATTGGAGACTATCTGCTCTGCCACGCGGCGTTCGTGCTGCCCGCGGCATTTGCGTGCTACAAGACGGACGGCGACCTCAAAAAGCTCAAGGGCAATACCGCCTACCTCAGCCGGATGATCGACGCCAACATCGAGGGCTACCGCGCCATCCGGAGCGCCGGACATACGATCCTGCCGAAGGAGGACACGGATTTTGAAAGCGCGGCCTACCGCAAGACCTGCCTGCGCTTCTTCAAGCTCATATGTGCCACGAGCCTCGGCAAGATCTGCGTGTCCGACCACGCCATGAACGCCGTCGACGAGATGAGCGCCCTGGACCGCGATCTGAAGCGCTTCTTTGAGGAAGTCGGTGTAGACGATCCGGTCTGGCAGGCGCTCGAGCGGGAAGCCGGGAAGTATCTGCAATGAAGATCACCATCCTTGCGGCGCTCCTGGCCTTTCTGGCCTATTTTCTCCTGCTCTACGGCGCGGTCGGCTTCATTCAGGATAAGCGCTTTTTCGCCTCCGCCCCGCAGGAGAATCTGGCCGCCATCCCCGACCGGAAGGAGCGCTTCCGCGGCCCGCACATGTTCGGCTATAACAAGCGCACCCATCTCATCCACTTCGCCATCTACCTCCCCGCCAGCGCCGCCGCAGCCGCCCTCTGCACGTTGCTTTGCACATAAAAAGGCTCCCCTCCCAGGGGAGCTGTCAGCCTCTAGGCTGACTGAGAGGTTGTTCCACATTTCTGCCGTACTTCTGGCGGTGCGTTTCAAAGGCTCCCTTGTGTAAAGGGAGCTGGCGTACCAATAATGGCATAAACTACGCGCCTGGGGGATTGACTGCTGCAGATTTGCAGCTGCCGGCGCCTCCGGCGGCCCTATCTTTTCCCTTGCGCGGGAAAAGATAGGGAAGAAAAGGGCGCTGGGGACGCGTTTAGCGCATTCTGCCTCGAATTTAGGTGGGAACCTATCTTTCAGGCGTCGTTCCACACGATGGACACCTTACGAGTTTCTGCTACGCGCCGCCTGATACGGGGGTTCCAGATTTGCAACTAGTTGCCTTAGAACGATTGTAATAAATAGAAGGTGCAGACCGGATTTGATGGTCTGCACCTTTTTGCGTGGGGGTTTTATGGATTTGCACGCACCCATGGCTCCCCTTTCAGGGGAGCTGTCTGCGAAGCGGATTGAGAGGTTGCTGCAAATTGGTGACAACCTCTCCGTCTCGGCTGCGCCGAGCCACCTCCCCTGGAAGGGGAGGCTTTGAGATGCGCAGCATTCTGTAGGGGCGGGGCTCTGCTCCGCCCGAAAACGTTCCGGTGTCTGAAGCAGGCACCGTTACGATTTTGATGATTTTATCTGCTGCCGCACTTCTTCGGTTGCAAAAATGCAGCAGCGGTGGTTCATATTGATCTCAATGGTACCTTCCGTCTCGCCGTACCGATATTTGAAGCCTGTTCCGAAGTTGGATTGATCATTTTCTGTCGGAGCCTCATAACCTGCAACGGTCGAGGTGATCTCTCTGTCATACGTGTCATCGTTGCTTTTGTAGGTACCGGTATAGCCGGTGTCCGCATAGATCACACCGTCGACCATGACCATGGGGATCAAGTCATACTTGACTTCTTCCTCCTGTGCGGCGCAGGCAATCATACCAAACATACATACCATTACTATGAGGAAAACCAGAAGTTTTTTTGATGAAAGGATCGTTTTCATATCAATTGCCTCCTTCTGTTTGGGCCGTTTTTCACCATTGCGATCGATGTTCTTCTTTCAGGGGGCGTTTTGCAGAACTCTGTGGTAATTCTACCAGAATTATTCAAGAATTGCAAGAGTCCGGGCTCAGCACAGAAGCGAAGCCCCCTTCGGTAAAGGATCAAATTGCAATCGCCGCGCAGATGGTGTAGAATAAAAGAAAATATGTCCGCGATGGCTGTGCGGCGGAAGGGGAGGATGGGATGCGCAAAACGATTGCATATTTTCATCTTCCCGGCCTGTTTGAGGCGTATGCGTTCTACCGCGTCTTCCTGCCGCTGTTTTTTGAGCACCGGGAATATTTTTACGACTGGTGCGCCATCGGCTCGCTCTATGGCGCGCCGGCGGACTGCATCTGGGGCGGCGGCCGCGTCGGCTCCGGCGAACGGTCGGCGCAGGAGGTTTTGGCCCTGACGCGGGCCTATGGCCTGTCTGCCCGCCTGACATTCAGCAACTCACTGCTCCGCCCGGAGCACCTTTCGGATGGCCGCTGCAACGCCCTCTGCCGTGCGTTTGCCCGGAGCGATGGCCCGCAGAACGGCGTCATCGTCCACTCGGACCTGCTGCTGGACTACCTGAAAGCCAATTACCCGCAGCTGAGCTTCATCTCCTCGACCACCAAGGTCCTGACAAACTTCCGCCAGCTCCGGCAGGAGCTGGAACGGGCGGATTTTTCTGCCGTCGTGCCGGATTTCCGCCTGAACAAGGCCTTTGACGACCTCCGCGCGCTGCCGCAGCCGCTCAAGGACAGGACGGAATTCCTCTGCAATGAGTGCTGCTGGTTCGGCTGCCGGGAGCGGCGCGCGTGCTACGAGGCCGTCAGCCGGAAAAACCTCGGCGAGCCGGCGGAGCATATCTGCACGGCCCCCGGCGCGTCCGCGGGCTACCGTTTTTCCAGCGCCATGGAGAACCCCGGCTTTCTCAGCGTCGGCGCGATCCGGAACGTCTATCTGCCCATGGGCTTTTCCAATTTCAAGCTCGAGGGCCGCGGCCTCGGCAGCGCCATGCTGCTGGAATTTCTGCTCTACTACCTGACCAAACCGGCATACCGGCTGCGCGTGCGCGAGGCGATCTACCTAGACGCCATGCTGGACTTATTTTAAGGCCCATCATGGACCTTCCCGAAGCATAGCGTCAGCTGCCCCCCGCAACTGCGCGTTGCTTGCGCGCGGCAGGCCGGCGTGGTAATCTGGATCTGAGGTGATTTTTTTATGAATACAAAAGATGTGATCCTGGAGCTCCGCGCGAAAAAAGGCCTGTCGCAGGACGAGCTGGCGGAGAAGGTCTATGTGACCCGGCAGGCCGTCTCCCGCTGGGAAACCGGCGAGACGGTCCCGAACACCGAGACGCTGAAGCTGCTCTCGCGCTTTTTTGACGTCTCGATCAACACGCTGCTCGGTGCGCCGCGGCAGCTCATCTGCCAGTGCTGCGGCATGCCGCTCGAAGACGGGAACATGAGCCGCGAACCGGACGGCTCGTTCAACGAGGATTACTGCAAGTGGTGCTATACGGACGGCGCATTCACGTATCAGAGCATGGATGCGCTGATCGATTTCTGCGCGGCCCACATGGCAAACGATGCCTTTCCGCCCGTCCAGGTCCGCGCCTACCTGCAGGACCTGCTGCCGAAGCTCAAGCACTGGCAGATCACCGAGAACAAATAACCACAAGATCTATCCCATCTGGAGTCAACAAACATGATCGATACCATGCTCGTCCGGGGCGCAAAAGTCCATAATCTCAAAAATATCGACGTCGAGATCCCACTGGGCAAGATCGTCGGCATCGCCGGCGTGTCCGGCTCGGGAAAATCCTCGCTGGCGCTGGGTGTCCTGTACGCCGAGGGTTCGCGCCGGTATCTCGAGGCGCTTTCTACCTACACCCGCCGAAGAATGACGCAGGCGTCGAAGGCCAGCGTGGACGAGGTGCTGCATGTCCCCGCCGCCCTGGCCCTGCACCAGCGCCCCGGCGTGCCGGGCATCCGCAGCACCTTCGGCACGGGCACGGAGCTGCTGAGCAGTCTGCGCCTGATGTACTCCCGCCTTGCCAGCCACCGCTGCCCGAACGGGCATGAACTCGCGCCGTCGCTGCTCGTTGCAGCCGGAAAGGAGCTCGTCTGCCCGACGTGCGGCGCGCATTTTTATGCGCCGTCGGCTGAGGAGCTGGCGTTCAACTCACAGGGCGCGTGCCAGACCTGCGGCGGCACCGGCGTCGTCCGCACGGTCGATCTTGATACACTGGTGCCGGACGACTCCCTGACCATCGACGAGGGCGCGGTCGCCCCGTGGAACAGCCTGATGTGGTCCCTGATGACGGATATCTGCCGCGCGATGGGCGTGCGCACCGACGTGCCCTTCCGCGACCTGACGGAACAGGAAAAGGACATCGTCTACCACGGTCCGGCCGAGAAGAAGCACATCCTCTACCACGCAAAAAAAGCCGGCTCCAACGACTTTGCCGAGCTGGATTTCACGTATTATAACGCCGTCTACACCGTGGAGAATGCCCTAGCAAAGGTCAAGGACGAGAAGGGAATGAAGCGGGTGGAAAAATTCCTGAAGGAAGATGTCTGCCCGGACTGCCGCGGCACGCGCCTGTCCGCCGCCGCCCGCGCGCCGAAGGTGCGCGGCATCTCGCTGGACGAAGCCTGCACGATGACGCTCGCGCAGCTGGTCGAATGGGTGCAGGGCGTCCCGGCCAGCCTGCCGGAGGACATGCGCCCGATGGCCGAGAGCATCTGCGAGGCGTTCCAGAGTACCGCCAAACGGCTCATGGACCTGGGACTCGGTTACCTGACGCTCGACCGCTCGGCTGCCACGCTCTCCACCGGCGAGCGCCAGCGGATGCAGCTGGCCCGTGCCGTGCGCAACCGCACGACGGGCGTCCTCTACGTGCTGGATGAGCCGTCCATCGGTCTGCACCCGTCCAACATCGTCGGCCTCACCGGCGTGATGCACGATCTGGTGGATGACGGCAACTCCGTCATTCTGGTCGACCACGACACGCAGATCTTAAAGGAAGCCGACTGGATCGTAGAGATGGGTCCGGAAGCGGGCGCGAAGGGCGGACACGTCATCGCGCAGGGGACGATCCCGGCGATCGAGGAAAACCCCGCGTCCCAGATCGGTCCCTTCCTCTCCGGAAAAGCCGAGACGGAGCTGCGGCCCCGGGCGGCGAAGGAAGCTGTGTTTGCAGACGGGACCATGCATCTGTCCACGTCTCAGATCCATACCGTCAAGCCGCTGGAGGTCGAGATCCCGAAGGGACGGCTGACCGTCGTCACCGGTGTGTCCGGCTCCGGCAAGACCACCATGGTGCTCGAGAGCCTCATTCCCGCTCTGGAGGCAAGCATCAGCGGCAGCGCCCTGCCCGCGCATATCCGCGCAGTCAAAGCCGACGGTATTGCGCATGTCAAGCTCATCGACGCCACGCCCATCGGCATCAATGTCCGCTCGACGGTCGCCACCTACGCTGGCGTCCACGACGAGCTGCGGAAGCTGTATGCGAGATCTGCCGACGCAAAGGAAAGGGGCTATCAGGCGAGCGACTTTTCCTACAACACCGGCTCCCTCCGCTGCCCCGGCTGTGACGGGACGGGCGAGGTGAGTCTGGACGTGCAGTTCCTGCCGGACGTCAACATCCCGTGCCCCGACTGCCGCGGCTCGCGCTACGCAAGAGCCGCTTATGATGTGAAGCTCGCAAATAAGACCGGCAAATGCGTGTCCCTGCCGGAGCTCATGGACATGGATGTAGCTTCCGCGCTTGACTTCTGCAGGGATATGAAGACCGTCAGCCAGAAGCTTGGCATTCTGAAGCGGCTCGGCCTCGGCTATCTGACGCTCGGCGAGGAAACGCCGAGCCTCTCCGGCGGCGAAGCGCAGCGGCTGAAGCTTGCGAGCGAGATCGGCAAAACGCAGACCGATTCCGTCTTCGTTTTCGACGAGCCGTCCATCGGCCTGCACCCGCTGGACGTGCGGGTGCTGCTCGGCGTCTTTCAGGCGCTGCTGGACAGCGGCGCGACGGTCGTCGTCATCGAGCACGATCTGGACGTCATCCGCAATGCCGATCACATCATCGACATGGGCCCCGGCGGCGGAGACGCCGGCGGCCGCATCATTGCAGCCGGTACGCCGGACGAGATCCGGCAGGATCCCGCCAGCGTCACCGGCCGGTATCTGTAAAACCAGAAAAGGAGGCCAGCAGCATGGAATTGCCTGCCTGTCCGGTAGAGACGACGCTGATGCTCATCGGCGATAAGTGGAAGGTGCTGATCCTGCGCGATCTGATGAGCGGGACGAAGCGCTTCGGCGAGCTGAAAAAGTCCATCGGTCACGTCACGCAGAAGGTCCTGACCGCGCAGCTGCGCGATATGGAGGCCAAAGGCCTGCTCACGCGCAAGGTCTACGCCGAGGTACCGCCGCGCGTGGAATATACCCTGACCGCTACCGGCTACAGCCTGCGGCCCATCCTCGACTCTATGGTGGCCTGGGGCACGGATTATCAGAAGCAAAACGGAGGCGCACCATGCGATCCATGAGACGGCCTGCACGGCCGAGATCGCCGCAAAGATCCCCTGCACGCAGGTCCTTGGGAGCTATACCGTGACCTTTGACCGCTGAAAGAGAGGAGACCTCTATGCCATATCCCTGGATCGACGACTATCTCCTGCAGAAGCCCGGTGTCACAAAGGACCTGCAGCCGGACTGAAACTGGATCCGCTATCAGATCGGCGGCAAACTGTTCGCCGCCGTCTGCCTGGACGATCAGGACCAGCCGTATTACATCACCCTGAAGCTCGACCCCGCCGAGGGCGACTTCCTCCGCGGGCAGTATGAAGACATCCTGCCCGGCTACTACATGAACAAGACCCACTGGAACTCCGTCCGCGCGCAGGGTTCCGTCCCCGACGATCTGCTGAGAAACCTCCTCGACGAAGCCTACCGCCTGGTCCTCCACGCCCTCTCCAAAAAGAAACAACGGGAGATCACAGGCGAATAAAGAAAAGCATGAGCTGCTGCGAAAAAGGCACCGGGGCTATAGACGGGTGTCCGTAAAACAGTTAATCCTCCGTATGGCTTAGACCATGCGG
>ERZ1026844.228-NODE-228-length-45647-cov-11.159063_pt1 | contig 45647 bp, 42 predicted proteins | sample MGYA00380152_ERZ1026844 | MGnify/ENA primary metagenome ERZ1026844 (study PRJEB33269, sample SAMEA4719788) | human gut metagenome | biome: human-associated habitat; feature: organic feature; material: feces | place: Cameroon | collected 2013-10 ... | reverse complement strand
GTTCTGTCTCAGCCCGTCTCCCGGACTGCCTGTCTATAATACCTAAAATAGAGACTCTTGTAAAGTGTTTTTTGAACTTTTTTCAATAATTTTCTACCAATGGCTATTTTAAGATGATATACGCTTTGTTTTTTGGTTTTAAATTATTTATGTCCAAATTAAATAACGATGTTTATACGACAATTTTACTCCATTTATAGATGTTTACTATTTATATCATTTGTTTCATTTTCAAATCTTGTATTTGTATATACATTTCAAATCGGTTATAATAGTAGTGAGGTAATTTATTATGGCAAAACAACCAATTTATATGAAGATCATGTCCGATATCGAAAATCAGATTAAGGACGAAACGTTAAAATCAGGAGATCAGATTCCTACAGAAAAAGAATTATGTGAACTTTATAGTACATCTCGCATGACAGTCAATAAAGCAATTTCTAGATTATGTGAAAAGAACCTCATCGAACGTATTGCAGGTAAAGGATCATTTGTGAAAGAGCACCGTGTCATTAAAAACCTACAATTAGGTACAAACGGCAGCTTTACAGATGATATGATTGCAACTGGTAAAGTTCCTGGTTCTAAACTTATCGAGTATAAGCTAGTTAGAGGTAAAGAAGTCCCTCACGTTAAACACGCACTTAAACTGAAGGACGATGATTTTATCCATTACTTTGTCCGTGTCAGAACTGGTGACGATGTCCCTATTGCCATCAGTTATACTTATTTATCCGCTTCTATTATTCCTACTATAGATATACAGATATTAGAAGGCTCATTATATAAGTATATCAATAAACTCGGATATAGTATTGATGGTATTGATGCAGAATATTCTGCAGTGCTCCCTACTGATAAACAGAAAGAACTATTGCAGGTAGATCAAGTTGCGTTATTCAAGAGTGAACATGTCACCTATTTATCTGATGGACGTCCTTTTGAGTATATTTCTACTTACTATAGAGGAGATCAATATACATACAGTCTTAAAACTGTGTTCGATGAGTAAATAACTCATTATAGTTTCAGAAGAACATAAAAGGCGAACCTCGAAGTAAAGTTCGCCTTTTATGATGCATTGATTCTAGTACAAAAACATACTATCATACATCACTACTAGATTTTAATATTCCTTTAAAAAAAAGGTGCATCCACTGACATACAACAGTGAATCACTTTTTGTCTGATATAAAAATAAGAGCTGTAACGCTCAAGGTAGTAGAAATACTATCTATTCGTTACAGCATCTTTTTATTTTTCATATTTATATGCGTCTCTAACACCATCTAGCTTTTTGCTGCCAATACGTGTATGGAAATTAGGGTCTTTTGGAATATCTGGGTTAATACCCAAATCCTGAGGAGCAAGACACGCAACAACCTGCATTGGAATAATATATTCCCATGGAGAGAAGAGAGGATCTTCTGTAAATGGAACAATACAGTCCTTATCAGTTAGTGCATCTACACCTTCTGGTGAAGCGATCAAGTAATTATGTGGTGTCCATTCTTTAAGGATTTCAATAAGCTTTAAAGTACGAGGTTTATAGTCACCTTTAGAGCCTAAATAGAAGATATGCGCACTTTCAGTAATAGAGTTATAAATACCATGGAAGAATTCTTCAATATCATAGCCTGTTACACCCTGTCTTACTGTTTCAAGTACTTTTAATGCACCTTCTAATACATCAGCATAGTTTCCATCATAGCCTACGACAATAATTCTTTTAGCTGGTAAGAATTCATCTTTAATTCTTCCATACCATTCTGTTGCTGCATCTACAATGTTTGGCATATTGCCGATAACTTTAAACATTCTTTCTTTATAACCTTCAAATGATTCTTCAGAAAGAATACCTTTCGCAATAGCCCATTCTGATAACATCATCATTAAAGTAACAGTAGTCCCTGCATAACCTTTAGTCTTGGCACCACACTTTTCATTTCCTACTTCAATTCTTGTCTTTGTTGCTGCATGTTCAAATACAAGTGCAGTAGGGTTTTCTGATACCGCTGCAGTATAGAGTCCCTGTGCTTCTGCTGCATCTAGACCTTCTACAGTAGATAAGCTCTGTCCACCCTGTGACATACCAATAACAAGAGTCTTCTTATTAAAGACCTTTTCACTTCTATGGAACTGAGTAGGATACATACAGAATACTTTCATGTTTAATACTTCTTCTAAGTAGTTCTTAGCTGAAAGTCCTGCATGATATGAAGTACCTGATCCAATAACATAGATCTGTTCAATATCCTTATCTTTGAATTCTTCTACGAATTCACGAGTAATTTCTTTTCTGTTGTCAATAATATGTGTTAACACTTCTGGTGTTTCACATATATAACTATACATATTTGAAGCCATTTTATAAAATACCAAAGAAAGAGCAGACAATACCAAGAATTAAGATACCCCAAAGTAAAGTTGTACTCTTTATTCCTTTCTCTAATAAAGCATAAATAATGAACGTAAATCCTAAAGGTAAGAAGCCTTTAATAATACCATCAAAGATTTCCTGTAAGACGATCTTTGTACCATTTAAATGGAATACGAATGGAGTAGAGATAGAGACCATAGAAGCACACATAGAACCAACTACAAGTAGTCCAAGTACTTTAGCTACTTCAGTTAATACTGCAACTACGCCACCTTCATTCATGCTTGCTAAGAAGCCAACACCACTCTTATAACCCATCTTTAATCCATAATAACGAACAATAAGATGAGGAATGTTGTAGATAAGCAAGAATAGAATAGCACCTAAGATACTTCCCTTAGCAGCTAAACTTGTACCAATACCAGCACCAATGATTCTGAATATTCCCCAGAAGAATGAATCACCAATACCTGCAAGAGGACCCATTAAAGCAGTCTTAACAGCGTTGATTGATTCTTCATCTACTTCTTCACCATTATCTTTTGCTTTTTTGAACTTTTCTTCCATTGCGATAGATGCACCCGCAATAAAGCTAACAACTGCTGGAGTTGTATTAAAGATAGCTAAATGTCTCTTTAAAGCATCTGAAATATCTTTCTTATCTGTATAAAGCTTCTTTAAAGCTGGAACCATCATATATGCAAAACCTACGTTCTGCATTCTTTCAAAACAGAAACAAGCCTGTAATGGGAATGTACGCCAGAATGTTTTCTTATACACGTCAGGTGTCATTACTGTATCCTGAGTGTTTACTTCTTTGTTTTCCATTATAATTCGCCTCCTAGATCATCAGATAATTCATCTGTTTCAGCTGCAACAGCCACATTATTTTTTCTATTTGAGATTGTATACTGATAAATTGTATATGCGATAGCTGTACCAATAACAGCAGTACCTACAGTGTTCACTGAAAGTAAAGCTGTTAAAGCCCATCCAATGAAGAAGAATGCTGCATTCTTCTTATCAAATAATAACTGCATAAGAATTGCGATACCTAGTGCAGGAAGCATACCACTTGCTGCATTTAAACCATTTGTTACAAACTTTGGAATCATCTTTACAAATGCGCTGATTACAGATGAACCTAAGTATGCACCTAAGAACACTAATAAGAAATAAGCAATAAAGAATAGGAATGCCCCACCCCATAAAGCTCTGTCAATACCACCAAAGTCTGCTTCTTCTGCTGCTTTATCAGCCATATGTACAAAGAAGCCGTTTGCTGTTCTAACAAGAATACCAACAACCTGTCCTAAAGAAGCGATTGGTAATGCAAGTGCAACTGCTGCAGAAACATCTAATTTAGAAACAATTGCAAATGCTGTTGCTAAGATTGTACCTGATACAGTGTCTGGAGGTGTAGCAGAACCAATACCTACAACACCCATCATGATTAATTCTAATGAACCACCAACAATAATACCTGTTGTAAAATCACCTAAGATCAAACCTACTAGTGGACCTAATACTAATGGACGGTCAATCATCCACATTCCACCAACTCTACTATCCCAAATTCCAATACCACCTAGTAAACCAAGTAGTAATGCCTGTACTATACTCATAAGGTTACCCCTTTCTATTTGTTAAAGTTTCTTCTAATTTCTTCAGTACTTAATGCTTTTGATGTAGGAACTGCCTGCATGAATACATGGAAGCCATCATTTTCAAGTTCATCCATGACTTCAATATCATGTGCACTCATATATGAGTTCATTTCAATATTTTTCTTTCCTTCACCATTTCTTAAACCACCAAGAAGGATATCTTTGATTTCTGTACCTGTTTTTTCACAGACAAACTTAGCATCATCTAAGTCTTTAGTAATAACAAGAATTCTTCTTGATGCATGTTTAGGGTTATTAATAACATTCACAGCACCCTGTAAAGATTTCATTGAAAGTGTTACACCAGCAGGAGTTGCAAGTTTAAATGCGACCTGCATATTCTTATCTGTAATAAGATGATCATTTGCAACTAGGATTACATCTACCTTATAATGACGTGTCCAAGCTACCGCTACCTGTCCATGTAATAATCTGTCATCTACTCTTAATACCTGAATCATTGTTGTATCCTCCTTTATAAATCACCATCATCAGTGATTTCATCCATTGTGTTAAACATATCTTCTACGAGATACATTCCATTTTTAGTTTCTTCAATCGCTTCATTAATAACTCTTCTGTTATTTTCTTTATCTGAAGTAAGATTTAAGAAAGATAAGCTCATGACAAGACCAAGATTCATACCTGTCACTACATAAATATTATCTCTCTTTTCAATTTGCTTAATTGCAGTCTGAGTTGTGCTTCCCCCTGGAATATCAGTTACGATAATAATAGGTTCCTGAGTTTCGAAGGAATCAATAAGATTATTAAGGCTTTCTTCTATTTCCTGCACTGGCTGATCAAGCAAAACATTGAGTGTCTTGAATTGATGGCTGCCAATAATAAGCTGGCAGGAATCAGCTACACCATTTGCGAGTTTTCCGTGTGAGAAGAGAATCATGTTTGTCATGTGAATCACCTATCCTTCTTTTAAATAACTATTCATCTTGAAATGGAACTGAGGGTCACTCGGAATATTACAATCAATTCCTAAGTCTAATGAAAGCTTTCTAGCAAGAACCTGCATTGGAATAATGTATTGTAGTACTGCAAATTCTTCATCATCTGTAAATGGGAATACTAAATCCTTAGGATTATTTGTATCCTCATGTGTAATCAAGAAATTATGACTATGTCTTTCTTCCTCGAAATAACGTTTTAAACGTAAGATTCTGTCATAGTACTGACCTTTAGAACATACATAAAGCATATATGTGTTTTCATCAATACAGTGATAGATACCATGCATGAATTCTTCTAATTCGAATCCCTGTACACTATATCTCACTGCTTCACAGATCTTTAATGTACCTTCCATCATATCAGCAAGACAGTTATCATAACCAATAACATATAAGCGGCGGCACTTTAATAAGTCTTCTTTATTGTTTAAGTACCAGTTGCTTGCAGCTTTCGCAATATCTGGAATTGCATCTGCAGCCGCCTGCATTCTATTTAGATAATCATCAAATTCTTCTTGAGTAATCTTTCCCTGTTTTAAGGCTACCTTTAATGCAAAAATCATAAAAGTAACAATAGAACCAATATATCCCTTTGTTTTTGGTCCTGCTTTTTCTTCACCGATTTCAACATATAACTTAACATCTCCATGATGTTCTACTGGTCTGCCTCTTTCTGCAGTCATCGCAATTGTACCGAATCCACATTCCTTAGCTTTATCTAGCCCAGCAATAGTAGAAGCTGACATACCTGCATGAGAGAGTCCCATAACCAATGTTTTCTTGTTGAAAATCTGTTCATCCTTAAATACAATAGGATATGAAGCAAATACTTTCATCTTTAGTACTTTTTCCATTAATCTCTTGGCAGCTAATGCAGAATGATAAGATGTACCAGATCCTATCACATAGATCTGCTCATAGTTACCTTCGAAGAAGTACTCTACAGCATCATGAAAGATTTCTTCGTGGTTAGAAATGATATTTCTAACCGCTTTTTTTGATTCCAGAATATATTGATACATATCTCCGTAATCCTTACTCATTTGTATACGCCTCCTCTTCTTTGTATATACATTTTAATATACATATATACATTTTGTCAATGGGGTTAAATGCGTTTTTTATGTATTCAATAAATAATTTATCACTATACGAAATGTATGCGGTTAGCATTTTATATAAAGTGTTTTCATTAATAAAACAAAAAATGTATATACGTTAGCACTTTAACGTATATACATCTCCTACAATAAATACTTCTCTATAACCTCAGCACATCCATCATGATCATTATCAGATACAATCACATCACTGATTTCTTTAATATTCTCTTTCGCATTACCCATCGCAACAGATAATCCTGCAACTTCTAATGCTTCCTTGTCATTATCTGCATCACCTACTACTATCGTTTCTTCAATAGAGATACCCAAATGATGACACAACTGCTTTAATCCTGTTCCTTTATCTACACCCTTCGCATTCATTTCAAGTCCTGTTGCTTCTGAGTCCTTCATCTCTAATTCAAGACCTGCTTCTTTAATAGCTTGTCTTGTATGCATTCTTGCTTCTTTAGAATGATGATAGATGTTTAGCTTATGTACTGAATAAGGATTACCTACATAATAGTCATAGATGTTATCTACCTGAGTAGTGACTTCTTCATACATAGGTTGATAGACACCCATATAATAATCATTCATATGTGGGACTTTATCTTTTTCTACAACAGAAGTAATCCCCATTAAATGAACCATCTCATCCGTTTCCTTACCAATTCGAATCAGTGTTTTGACTTCTTCTTCACTTAATGGTGATTCAAAAATACTTCTTTCTTCTTGATAATCATAGACAAGAGCACCACTGACACAATTCATAAAACGTAGTCTTGGCAGCACCTCTCTATATTCCTTGAGTTCTGCAGGACATCTTCCTGTATTAAGTATGACAATCTTTCCTGCATCGATTGCCTTATTAATAGCTTGTATTGTTTTATTAGAAATCTTCTTCTGGCTATTAAGAAGAGTTCCATCCATATCAAATGCGACTAACTTATACATATATATATTCCCCCTTGTATCTGCACTATTTTATCACAATATAATTATTCTATAATATCAAAAAAAGAGGAACTATCTAGTTCCCCTGCTGTGATAACCATTCCCATGCATTGAGGTCACCATCATAACATTCATTATTATCCCAATAAATCCAAGAACAATGACCATTATAAGTATATGCTGAACCATCTTCATTCTTATAGAGTCCAGTTGTATCATGAACATCATCAAATACTGATACATGAACATTAGACGCACCTGCATTGACTAATCTCTTTACTGTAGAAATCGTACATATAGTATAATCAATCACTCGATCTGTTTTTGCATAAGTAAGCCACATAGGAATATGTTTAATCATATCAATCTGATCATCTGTTATATATTCATCATGATATGCTTCACAGATTGGGAATGCAGCTGCAAAGTAATGTGGATAGTGTAACAACATTTCCATAGTCATATATCCACCATTAGAACATCCACCAATATATATTCTATTGACGTCAATATCTCTATTCTCTTTTACATAAGAATCAATGAGTTCAAATAAACTCTTAGTATAAATAGAATCCTTTGTATCACACTTATATTCACCTTTCCCATTATCCATCCACATAGTAGGACATTGAGGTACAAGTACATAAGCGTGATTCATACATTTCTGGAATGGAACATCTGCCATGGCAGTGACTTTGTTTGCGAGCAAATCAATAGAAGGATCTGTACCACCTTCACCTAATCCATGTAACCAGATGACTAAAGGATGTTTATTGCCATCAAGACTTGGTCTATATTCAGCATAGGCATACTTTATACCATCTAGAGCCTGATATGAATTCATAGTCCACTTATCTAACTGAGGGCATAACTTACCATCATTCTCTACATCAATATCCGGAATAACATCTAAACCACTTATATGTAATCTATAAGGGTTACACCAGTTATTTAACTGAGTTGTTTCATGAAAGATAAATGGTGAACCAGCAATAGGTGATATAGCCATTTCTATTGTGATATATTGAGACGCATTATTCACTTTATTCCCATATTCATCTGAAACATAAGTATCTATTATTTCTCTTTCAGTTCTCATGATTCCTTCTTCTCCTGTCACCCTATCAATAACCGCATTCTTTTCTTCTATAACCTTAAGATCATTCCTATCTATCAAATCAATAACATGATCCAATTTAATAATAGTCTTCTTAACAGCTGGTCCAAAGTCTTCACCAGTTACTAATACTTTTTGAGTATATTTCATTTGTATATTCCTTCTTTCTCTTGTAAGCGCTAATAATAATATAACATACAACAAAAAGAGAGACTATATACATAGCCTCTCCTGCAGCATTATTTCAATTTTATCTTACTTGTTCTCTTCTCTTTAAGTAGATATAAGCACCAGCTGATGCAAGCATCATGAATGATAAACCAGTTAATGCAGTTTCATCACCAGTCTTTACTGTACTATCAGTTTTTGTATCTGTCTTAGTATCAGTACCTGGTTTAGTTGTTGGTTTAGTAGTAGGTGTTACAACAACTGAAGTTGCTTTAGCCTGCTGTCCTAACCACTTCCATGCATTTAAGTCACCTTCATAACATTCATTGTTGTCCCAATAGATCCAAGACCAATGTCCGTTATATTCATATGCAGAACCATCTTCGTTCTTATATTCACCAGTAGTATCTCTTACATCATCAAAAGCTGATACATGTAAATTCTTAGCACCTGCAGCAAGTAATCTCTTTACTGTAGGTTCTGTACATAATGTGTAATCAACAGTTGTATCTGTCTTAGCATATGTAAACCAGATAGGTAAATCCTTGATTGCATCAATTTCTGCATCAGTAATATACTGATCCTGATATGCTTCACAGATTGGGAATGCAGCTGCAAAGTAATCTGGATGCTTTAAGATCATTTCCATAGTCATGTAACCACCATTAGAGCAGCCACCAATATAGATCTTATTAGTATCAACATCAGGATTATTCTTTACATAAGTATCAATTAAATCAAATAAACCTTTAGCGTAGATAGAACCCTTTTCACCGTTCTGGTATTCACCATTACCGCCATCCATCCACATAGTTGGACACTGAGGTGCAATAACATACGCATCATTCATATCTTTCTGGAACTGATCTCCAGCCATAGCTGTTACTTCATTTGCGAGTAAGTCAATAGAAGTATCTGTTCCACCTTCACCAGCACCATGCAACCAGATAACTAAAGCGTTCTTCTTGTTATCTTTCTTAGGTGTATATTCAGCATAAGAATAGTTAATACCATCTACAGCTTTATAAGATTTCTGAGTCCATTTATCTAACTGTGGACATAACTTACCTTCTTTTTCTACATCAATGTCTGCAACAACATCTAAGTTATTGATTTCTTCTTCACCAGCAGTTAAAGTAGCACCACTTGCAAGTGATACATGTAACTTATAAGGATTACACCAGCTATTACGACCAGTTGATGGACGATAAATAAATGGTGAACCATCATTTGGAGATACATACATTTCAATAGTAATATATTCAGATGCAGTATTTACTTTATTACCTTTATCATCTGAAGTATAAGCAGCAGTGACTTTTCTATCACTTGAAACAAGACCTTCTTCACCAGTTGCCCAGTCAAGAATACCATTCTTTTCTTCTACAACCTTTAAGTTAGAAGCATCTACAGAATCAACAGCCTTATCAAGTTTAACTACAGTCTTCTTAACAGCAGCACCCCAGTCTTCACCAGTCACAAATGCTTTCTGAGTTCCTTTTGCAGTGACTGTTTCAGCTTTAGTCTGTTTAGCCATCCATTTCCATAAGTTAACACCATTTTCATCATAACATTCGTTATTATCGAAATATGTCCAAGACCAATGTCCATCATACTGATGAGGTTTACCATTTTCATCAGTGAAACGTCCTGTTGTATCATGAACATCTTCAAATGCTGAAACATGAACTTCCTTATTACCTGCTGCTCTTAATCTTTGAGCTAATGCAGCAGTTGTATTTTCATAATTTACTGTAGAGTCATTCTTTGCATGAATGAACCAGATTGGAAGATTCTTTAGAGTGTTGATTGTTTCATCAGAAACATCTTTACTATTCTTTGCAGCACAGATTGGATAAGCAGCCGCAAATGCAGTTGGATAATCAATAATCATATCCATAGTGAACTTACCACCAGCACTACATCCACCAACAATCACTCTATCAGGATCAATATCAGGATTAGCCTTTAATGTTTCCTGGATTAAGTTATATACAGTAGAAGTCTTAGTAGCGAATGATCTCTGTGGTACTAATACATAAGCACCATCCATAGTCTTCTGGAATTGAGTACCACCTAATGCAGTCACTTTATTACATAATAAATCAATCTGTACATCAGTACCTGTTTCACCAATACCATGGTTCCATACAACTAAAGCATTCTTATGATTATCTTTCTTTGGAGTATAAAGTGAATAAGACACTGTATCTCCATTATCTGTATACTTTAAAGAACTGAATTTATTATCTTTGAAAGAGAATCCATCTAATTGTGGACAGATCTTTCCATCACCTGCAATATCAATTGTAGGATCAACTGTAACTTTAGTAATAGTATCAGTTGCAGTCTTAATATCTTCCCCTTCTACAATTGATACATTTAACTTATAAGGATTAGCCCAGTTATTACGCCAAGCACTACCATCCCATACAAAAGGATTTCCTTCACTTGGTGAAATAGCCATTTCTACAGTTACAATATTAGAGTCTGTAGTCACTTTATCTCCATTCGCATTAGAAGTATAAGCATCTACAATAGTACGTGTAGAAACTGTTTCACCTACAGTCTGTTCTACTGTAAAGTCCCCCTTAGAAACAGAATCTGCTTTGATTGTCTTGTCTAAAGTCATAATTGACTTAGTTACACCACTTCCCCAGTCATCACCAACTAGGTAAGCTTTTTGTGTACCTGTTGCTTCATTCGTTCCTGCTGCGAAAACGGGTAAGTTTGTCATGGACATGACCATCATGGCACTTACCAAGCAACTCATTGCTTTCTTACCATTATTCATCGTTTTTTCCTCCTATGTACATCATTATATTAAATGTAAACGCTTTACTTAGGTTAAAAACGAATATAATTAGGTCACTTTTCACATATTTACACATAATAAAATTACAGGAATGAACCTGTATTTACTTACAATCATGTCTAAATTGTTTAGGGGTACAATGATACAAGTCTTTGAATACTTTATTCATAGACTTTACATTAGGGAAACCACACATAATCGCAATATCAATAAGTGGTAGATCAGAAGTAAGAAGTGCCTGTCTTACTTCTTTTGCACGTGTCTGAGATATATAGGCTTTTATTGTCATACCTAGATTTTCTTTAAAGAGTTTAGACAAATGTCCTTCTGATAAGTGGAATACTTCTGAAAGTTGTTCTATGGTTAGATCTTCCTGATAGTTTTCATCAATATAATTAATAATAGAAGTAATACGATGTTTATTCTTTTCACTCTTTAATTCTACTTTGTCTTTCTTTTCTACAGAGAGATTTTCTAATAACAAATAGATCAAATGATATAAAGCAGAATAGATGAGTAAGTCTTTGTGGTTACTTTCAGTCTCATAGTATTCATTTATTAGAAAGAGCTGCTTTTTAATCAACATACCTACTTCTTCATCTGGCTGTTTAAAGTATATGTGGTCTATTTCAGGATAAACTTCTTTTAAGAATTGATAGTTTATAAGTAAAGCTAAACCTATATAAGGTTTAGGACATCCTGATTCAAAGGCATGGATACTTCTAGAGTTTATTATGAGAGGCATCATATTTTCTTGGTAGAGTTTATAGTATCTTCCATCTACCCATGCATATTCTCCACCACATATAGGTAATACGATTTCAAGGCTGTTGTGCCAATGTTTATGTACTGGCTGGCCTATGTCTCCTTCAAATCGTATGAGTCTTATAGGTAAGTTATAGTCATCGTTTACTTTTTCGTATTTGATCATTACTGTATCCTCCCCATGTAAGTGCTAACAGTAATTAATATAACATAAATTGATATATTAAAGTATGAAAAAAGTTCAGAAATGGTTTACACCATTCCTGAACCTCTTTTAGTATTCGATATTATTTTCTAAATCTTCACCATTTGTTGCAATACACTTCTGATACCAATAGAATGATTTTTTCTTATATCGATTTAGATCCTTTAAATCTTCAAAATCCCTATTAACATAAACAAATCCATATCTTTTTCTTATTTCTTTATGGCTGCTTAAAAAATCTATTGGTGACCATGCGAGATATCCCATTAAATCTACACCATCATGATCAACTGCTTCTTTGACAGCTGAAATATGTTTTTGATAATAATCAATTCTTACATCATCATAAACTTTACCATCAACAAGATGCTCATCAATTCCAATACCATTTTCTACAATAAACAATGGTTTATGATAACGTGAATAGAAATCTACAAGAGAATATCTTAATCCCTCTGCATCAATCTGCCATCCCCATTCATTGGCAGTATAATATGGATTTTTCATATTTCTTTCATCAAAAAGAATTGCATCTTCTAGTTCATTTGTATCTTCTATACCTTCAAATGAAGATTGTACATTACTTCTATAATATGAAAAAGCAAGATAATCTAATTTCTGAGAAGCTGTTTTAATCACTTCTTTTTCATTCTCATTAAAATCATAACTAATATTTCTATTCAATGCATATTGAATAAAATATTGAGGTAATTCACCAAAACACATTGTATCAAACGCAAAGTAATTATGTAGTTTGTTTTTAAAATCAGCTGCCATAATATCCTCGCTCTTACAAGTTAGTGGATAAAATGGTGCATGCCCAATCATTCCACCAACCTTTGCTTCAGGATCAATGCGTTTTATAACTTCTACAGCACGTGCGTGAGCAATTTGAACATTCACACTAAGCTGCACATACATTTCGCTTTTTGTCATACCTTCTGGAAGTACAGCACCTGCTACTAAATCTCCCATACCATATGCTAAATTGATTTCATTATAAGTAATCCAGTATTTAACTTTACCTTTTAATCTTTGAACAACACTTTCTACATGTTTAGCATAAAATTCAATAACATCTTTGTTTAGAAAGCCATTATATTTCTTCAGCAAATGATCTGGCATATCAAAATGAACAAGAGAAACAACAGGTTCAATTCCTTTTTCATGAAGATAATCAATCATATCTTCATAATAATCTAATCCTTTTTCATTTGGTTCATCTTCATCACCAAGCGGATTAATTCTTGACCACACAATAGAAAATCTATAAGCCTTAAACCCCATTTCTGCCATCAAATCAATATCTTCTTTATATCTGTGATAATGGTCTACAGCAACACTTGTATCACAAAATAACGGTGCGATACCTGGTTCTGGTGTTACTTTTAACGTATCATAAACATTTAAGCCTTTTCCATCTTCTAAATAGGCCCCTTCTGCTTGTACATTGCTTAAAGCACCACCCCATAGAAAATCTCTATTCATTACAAAACTCCTCCTTTATTTTGTTGTCATCATAATAATCATATTGCCATCAATCTCAATTTTACTATGCTGAGGAATCAAGAAATTATCTCCTATTTTAACAGTATACCCATCTACAACGCCTTCACCTTTTACAACAGTGGCTAATTGATAATTATCAGTTTCATAAGTATTTTTACCCTCAATAGCTAATTTTGTTACAGTGAACGAATCGTTAGAAATAAATGTTGTTTTTAAACCGTTACCCATTTTTTCTTCAACAGGTGTGATGTTATTCTTCATCATTTCCTGATCATATGATAAGCAATCAATAGCTTGAGTTAAATGTAGTTCTCTTTCATTTCCATATTTATCTTTACGATGATAATCATAGAATCTAAAAGTCACATCAGTAGACTGCTGAATTTCATATACAATGCTACCCTTTTTTAAAGCATGAAGAATACCTGCTGGAAGATAAACAAAGTCACCTGTATGAACTGGAAGATACTTAATTAATTGATTCCATTCATCATTGTTAATATAATTATACAAGTCTTTTTCATCTTTTGCATTATGTCCATATACAATAGAAGCATCTTCTTTGGATTCAATAAAATACCATGCTTCATTTTTTCCTAATACATAACCATATTTTTTTGCAGCTTGTGAATCAGGGTGCACCTGAATACTTAAATCATCTTCTGGCGCAACCAAAGAAATAATAACAGGAAATTCTTCATTAGGATGTCCAAACAATTCCTGATGATTTTTCCATAGTTCTCTTAATGTCATTCCTTTAAATGGTTCAGTCAAACAGATCGTAGATGCATCTTTCTGTGCTGAAAAACTCCATGATTGACCAATTCCTTCAGGAAATTGTTTGTATCCAAAATAATCTCTAACTAAAGTATGCCCCCAGATAGCTGGTCTAGGAATAGGGTCAAAAAATAGTATACTCATTATAAATATCCTCCTAAGAAAAAAAGGCTTATGCCTAATATGTAAATAGAGCAAATAAGCCAATAATAGTAATAAATATTGATAAGAAATTTGTGAGAGATACTACATTCTCTCTTAATCTGACTCCATGCTTACTATAAATAAGGTTGTTTACTTGTTTTGCTTTAGTAACATGATAATCAGCGAGTAAAGCGAAACATACAACTGCAATTCTCATAGGGAGACTTGTTCCTATTCCATTAGAAATATAGTTCCATGGGAAGAATGCAAGAACAAAAGCAACCACAGAAGCAAATAAAGCTGCACTTATATATGGATTTTTTATATCGAGACGCTTCTGCAATTTATCCACTTTGTGACTCTTTTCTTTTGATTTTTTTTCGTTATACTTTTCGGAATAACTCTTTTGTTTAACTTTAACAACTTCTGTACCACAGTGGTCACAGAATTTTGAAGAATCGCTGATCTTCATTCCGCATTTTCTACAATACATAGATTTATACCTCTACTTCGCCAAAATAGTTGCAATATTTGCAAGTGTAACAAATATACTAGCAAACACTGAGATGTATGCATAATTCTTATTTCCAGTAGGCTGATAGCCTTTTTGTTCATCTTTCTTATCAAGTTTAAGAGATAGGATTCCACATATGATTGCACCAACATATAATAGAGTGCTGATCATATAAGGGATTTTAATATTAATACCAATTGTTTTAAAAATTGTACCAAGAACAAAATCAAAACCGAATAAAGCAATAAAGAAGAGGAGAAGACCTAACTTGGCAAAACTGTTTTCATGTGGATTCTTTTTAAGATTATTAGAATTTTGCTTCTGCTGTTTATTTAATTCCTTTCCACAATGATAGCAATAGACAGAGTCTTCGGGTATTTCTTTATGACAATATGGACATACCATGTTAAGTCCCTCCTTATGATTTATTATTCTTCAGTATTTAATTTAGCAACTTCAGCTTTTTCATAAGCTTTCCAGAATGGATAGAAGATAACCATACCAATAGCAAAGTTAATGAATACAACAATGAAGCCACCAATAGATCCTCCAGCACTTAGATATCCTAAGATTGGAGAAGGTGTTGCCCAAGGCAATGACATATACATTTTACCAACGAATCCAATTTTTGTTAACCAGTAAGTTAATGCACCAGTAAGAGTATGAGTTAAGATAAATGGAATTAATAAGAAACCGTTCATTACTACTGGTAAACCAAACATGATTGGTTCAATGATACAGAAAACTGCAGGTGGTAAACAAATTAATCCTAATGGTTTTAAATGAGGTAATTTCTTACTAGACATAAACATATAAACTAAGATTGGCCAACAGCTTGATACCCACTGTGATAATCTACATAAGTTTGGAGTCCAAACATATGGAAGATCTTTAACAGCTGTATGAGCCATATATGCTGCATTGTTTTCTGCTAACCACTGATTTAAGAATACGTTTGTAACTGCACCAGTGATGTTATCACCATGTAAACCACAAATCCAAAGTAAAGCTGACATAAACTGCTGGAAGCTGTAAACGAATACGTTATCAGCATTTCCGATTAATGGCATTAAGATTTCACCAACTGCTGATGGAATGTTAATACCTGCAAGAGTTCTGATACCCCAACATACTAATGTAATGAAGAAATAAGGAATGATAGCTGAGAAACTATCAGAGATTGCTGGAGGTACAGAATCAGGAAGTTTAATTACGATATTCTTTTTATAACAGAAATCGATAATGTTAATAGCGATAGCACCTGCAATCATTGCAGTAATTAGACCAGCGCCACCCCAATAAGTAGATTCAAATGCACTAGCACCTGTTTTAGCTAACTGACCAACTGCATTATAGTTTAATAACATGAATGCAAAGAATGCACCAACGGCACCTGTTGTTTTGTTGAAACCTTTGATTTCAGCATACTCTGCACCAAATGCAATAATAATGTAGACGGCCATGATTCCCATTGATAAGCTATTTACTAAAGCAAGATCTTGTGCCCATGGTTTTAAGAATGGGATTAATGCATGTTGTGTTAATCCACCATCAGAACAGAATAGATAAACAACTAAGAAAATAGAACCAACCATAGTTACTGGCAATGCAGCAACCATACCATTGACGATAGCACGAACAAATGGAATTTGACCAAAGCGAGTCATAGGTCCGGCAATAACGTCAACTTTTTCTAAAACTTTGTCCATGAAGGACTGTTTTTCAGTAGACATTTTAAATTTCCTCCCTTGTAATTGATTTGAGAACCGTTCTTATGTAAACGTTTTCCCTTATGTCTAAGTTAATATTATACTGTCTTTTCACAGTTTTCTATATAATCACATGGCACATATTATGCCATTCGACTAACAAAACATGAATTTGCCCTTTGTATCATCACATTTTCACGTTATACAATTTAATTATTTTTTGGGTAAACGTTTTCATATTTGCGTTTTTGATGCTATAATTCAACTAAGGAGTGAAAAAATGAAAGCAACAAATAACGAAATTAAGATTATTCAAATTTTATTATCATCAAATGATTATATATCAACTTATGAAATAGCTACACTTATTGGTATATCAAGAAGATCTGTACGAGAAGAAATCAATAATGTCAAAAACATTTTAAAAGAACGAAATATTCATTTAACTTCTAAACTTAACAAAGGTTATATAATTGAAGGAAAAACACCTGTAGTCATTAACAAGTTACAGGAAATAATTAATAAAAATGAAAGTGAAAATGCATATGCACCTGTACCAAATATGCCACACGATCGAGTGAATTATATTCTAAAATTATTAGCACAATCAGACAAGTATATTAAAATGGATGATATTGCTGATGAACTATTAGTAAGCCGTGCAACAATTGCGAATGATTTAATAAATGTAAAAAAGGAATTATCTAGATATAATATCCACATAATTCATAAACCTAATTACGGAATTAAACTAAATATAAAAGAGCTAGAAAGAAGAAGAATTATTGCTGACCTTGTATTTGCGAGTATGACTCAAAGAGAAGTCTTCTACGATTTTCTTGATACATATTTAGATACTTCAGATCTTGAAATTATCGAAATTATAAAAAATAACAACCAATATATTAGTGATTTAAGTTTAGCAGATATTCTTATCAATTATTCTATCTCTGTCGCTAGAAACATGGCTGGCCATCCACTTGATACAGTATTTGAAGATTTTGAAATATTCAAAAATACTAAAGAATATCATACTGTGCTAGAGTTATCTCAAGTTGCAAAAGAACATTTCGATGTGGATTTTAATGATTCTGAAAAGAACTTTTTAACATTAATGTTAATCTGTAAAGGATCAACTCACGATAAGGTTTATCATGAAGACCAAATAACTTCTAAACTGACCCACATTATACTTGATGATATTTATTCATCTACACTTATTCATATTGATAATCGTTATTATGATAGACTATCTCTTTATATCCAAACAGCATTACTAAGACAAAAATACCAAGAAAAAATAAGAAATCCTCTTTATGATCAAATTCAAGAGGATATGCCATTTGCATATTATCTAACTAAAATAGTTAACAAAAGAATTAAAGAGTATACTAACACTGCCTTATCACGAAGTGAAATCACAGCTTTCACGATATTTTTCAACAATATTATAACCGATCATACTGATCATCGAAAAAAAGTACTACTTATTAATTGTATGGGAAATTTTGCTTCCAATTATAATACAAATATACTAGAGAAAGATTTGTCTAATGACCTCATTATACAAAAATGTATTTCTTACCCTGAATTATCCAAAGAAGATTTAAATAATTATGATTTGATTATATCCAATGCTCCTATCCACAAAAACTATGATATTCCTGTCATAAATACAAATTATATTATTACTATGGATGATATCATCTTCATCAAAAGTAAACTCACTTACTATTTCAACGAAGAAAATTTGGTATACTACTTCCATCCAGAACTATTTGAACATAGTGTATCTGCAAAGACAAAAAAAGGTATTTCTACAGTGCTTTATCAAACACTCTGCAAGATATACCCTCTTATGAAATCGTCTGTTAAAGCGAATTTTACAAACAAGAATAAATACTCACTTCATTCATTTAATAACAGTATAGGCTTGTTAAAACTCAATACTCCTATTAACTCTAATACCAATAATATCATTCTTACCTTTAAAGAACCTGTCAATTATGATGACCATGAATTCCAGGTTCTCATAGTATTCTCTAGTTATGATCAAAACAATATCATGTATGATACGCTTTATAATACTTTAAAGAAAATCAGTGAGGATAATACATTAGTAGAATCATTAATAAAATGTGAGAGCTACACAGAATTCTTATCAATACTCATCAACAATAAATAGCATAAATTAAAAGAGAGTCATAGCGTGACTCCCTCAATAATTTAAGAACCATAAGAACCCTGGAATAGATTTTCTAGGGTTCTTATTATTAGTCTAAGTCTTTTCCATCAGATTTTATTGCTTTTTGATACCAATAGAATGAATCTTTTTTACTTCGATGTAAGTCCCCTTTCCCTTCATCATCCATATCTACATAGATAAATCCATAACGTTTATCCATTTGTCCTGTAGTAAATGAAACCAAATCAATTGGAGCCCAAGAAGTATATCCAAAGATATTAACGCCTTCTTCTCTTGCTTTCATTAAGCTTTTAATATGACTTCTATGATAATTAATACGATAATCATCATGAATTGATCCATCTTCTTCTACTTTATCATAAGCTCCTAGACCATTTTCAACATCAAAAATAGGTACTTGATAACGATCATTTAAGACATGTAAAAAATATTCATATCCAGTTGGGTCAATTTGCCATCCCCAATCTGATGCTGTTAAATATGGATTCTTTAAGTTTGCTGAAGTACCTGCACCACCTAAAGCTTCTCCTACATCCTTATGTGTTGTTACAACATTAGACATATAATATGAATAAGCTAAGAAATCAGATTTACCTTCCATTAAATCCTTTTTATCTTCTTCACTAATATCTAAAGTAACTCCATTTTGTTTCCAAATACGTTTAGCATAAGATGGGTAATATCCTCTTACCATTGTATCTGCACAATAAGCAAACTTTTCCTGGAATTGTTTATAATTCGCAATTACATCTTTAGGATCACAAGTATATGGATAACTACAGAATCCTGCAATCATACATCCAACTGAAATATTTTTATCAATTTCATGAGCAACTTTAACTGCTCTAGCTGCAGCTACCATTTGATTATGTAATTCTTCAAAGGCAAACTGTTTTCCTTCTTTACCTTCAAAATGCAATAAGATATTAATCTCATTAAATGTTAACCATTTGTCTACTAAACCTTTGTATTCCGTAAAACATACTCTTGCAAATTCAACAAATTGGTGAATCATTTCTCTATTTGTCCAATCTCCGTATGTTTCTTCCAAATAAACAGGTTCATCATATTTATATAAAGTAATAACAGGATCAATACCATATTTACGGCATTCTTTAAATACATTTCTATAAAATTCAACACCTTCTTGGTTTACTCCGCCTTCTACTCCATGAGGATAAATTCTAGCCCATGAAACAGTTGTATTAAATGTTGTAAAACCAAGCTCTGCAAACAAAGCAATGTCTTCTTTATAACGATGATAAAAATCAATTCCAACATGATTTGTATAACGAATATCATCGAATAATTGATATCTAGCGCCTTTAGGTAAATGTTCAAATTGTCTCATTTTACCTCTTGTACCATCTGCATTCAAATAATGAATCCAACGACGGTCTGTTGTTGATCCTGGATCTCCAAAATCTACTTGAACAGGACTTTTTCCGCCTTTGTTCCATCCACCTTCACATTGAGCAGCACTAATTGAACCACCCCATAAAAATTTATCAGGTATTGCCATTTTCATTACCTCCTAATGTTTAATATGAATCATTTTACCTTTTAACCCAGGATAATCTCCTGCTTGTACTTTTTCTATGTTATCTTTATGTGCAATAAACCACTTATTCTTTTTCTTTAAGATTCCTTTTCTTTGACAACTGTCACCTGTTCCTCTTAATAATAAACAGATTGTTTTAAATGAATCTTTTATTGTTATTGGTGTATAGTGTAAAGTTGTTGCATAAAGTTCTACAACTGTTCCTTTTTGCACATAGAAAAGTTCACACTTTTCTATGTCGTAATCATTTTCTACCATATCTTGTCTTTTCCCAATCGCAAGAATATAGTCTGTTACAGCAACAATTGTTTCACTACATTGATGATATTCTAAACCATTCAATACTTCATTTTTACCCGTAACAACACCTGCCATGACATCTAAATAGCCATAAACATCATTGATCAATTCTTGCACACAAAGCATTTGTTCTAATGCTGGAACACTTGTATCATAAGCATTTATATTTTGATAGTTCACAACATAATCAATAGCTTCTTGCATATCTTGTTTAATGATTCGACCATATTCTGTAAACGAATCATCTAATTCATGAATTTGGTAATCTGGATTTAGTTTTCTTATTTCTTCTAACATTAGTCTAAATCTTCCCCATTTGAAGTATATACTTTTTTACAATATTCAAATGAATCTTTTTTATAACGTTTATATGTTCCATTACCAAAATCATCAACATCTACATAAATAAATCCATAACGTTTTCTAATTTCTCCTGTACTTGCTGAAACTAGATCAATACATCCCCACCAAGTGTATCCCATTAGGTCTACACCTTCATCAATACCTTCACTCATCGCTTTAACATGTTCTCTCATATAATCAATACGATACTGATCATGAACTGTTCCATCTTCTTCTAATGTATCAAAAGCACCTAATCCATTTTCACAGTTCATAATTGGGATTTGATATCTATCATAAATTTCATGCATAAAGAATTTTAATCCTTTTGGATCAATAGCCCATCCCCAGTCTGACTGTTTTAAATATGGATTCTTCTTTGATAGGAAGTTTAAGTTTCCTGTTGCTTCTTCACCATCTGTATGTGTTGTTACACAATTTGAGAAATAATAAGAGAATTCAAAGAAATCAACTGTACCTTCTTTTAAAGCTTTAGTATCTTCTTCAGTAATATCTAATGTGATATTTAATTCTTTCCATAAATGTTTAGCATAGCTTGGATAATATCCTCTAACAAAGACATCCCCTGCATACCAGAAGTTTGTATGCATTTGTTTTTGATTTGCAAGCTCATCTTCTGGGTCACATGTTAATGCATGTGTGAAAATTCCTGCCTGCATACATCCAATTTTTTTATCTGGATAGTTATCATGTAAATATTTAACTACCTTTGCACTCGCTACTAGTTGGTTATGTAATACTTGATATTGTCTTTGTACTTCTTCTTGATTATTTGGATCTAAGATTGAGAATTGAGCCGCATTGATTTCATTGAATGTTGACCAATAAGTAATTTCTTGGAATTCATCAATAGATGCTTTACCAAATTCAACAAATTCATCAATTAATACTCTATTTTTCCAACCACCTAATTCTTCAATATAGAAAGCTGGCATATCATATTTGTATAAATGAACCATTGGTTCAATTCCATATTTTAAACATTCTTTAAAAACATTATGATAGAATTCAACACCTTCTGGATTAATTCCTTCTTTAATTCCTTTAGGAAAAATTCTTGCCCATGATAATGTCATATTGAATGCTTTAAATCCTAATTCTGCAAACAAGGCAATATCTTCTTTATAATGATGATAAAAATCTGTTGCTTTATGATTTGGATAGAATTCATCAGGATTAATGGCTAATTTAGCACCTTCTGGTAAATTACAGTTTTCAATCATTGCTGGTGTTTTACCGTAAGTTCCATCTGGCATGATATAAGTTGCCATACGTGGTTCATTCACATTACCTCCTGTATGATAATCTGTCATATTTGGAGATTTTCCACCTTCGTCCCAACCACCTTCACATTGGTTAGCACTAATATCTCCACCCCATAAAAATCCTTTTGGAAAACTCATTTTTTTCTTCCTCCTTTGTTTTCTAACATATCTTCTAAATCTTATTTAAACCATAGAATACATCTGCAATGTAAACGTTTTCCCAACTTCTGCTTATATATTATAATGGTCCACCTTTTTTTTCTAGTTAAACACTTGTCACAATATGTGCCATATTCTTATTAATTTCTAACAACTGAGATAAAAACAAGCTCAATGAGCTTGTTTAATCTAAATCTTCACCATTAGAAGCAATAACTTTTTTATACCAGTGGAATGAATCTTTTCTTGAGCGATGTAAATCACCATTTCCTTGGTCATCCATATCTACATAAATGAATCCATATTTTTTATCCATCTGTCCTGTCCCTGCTGAAACTAAGTCAATACATCCCCAAGTTGTATAACCAAATAGATTAACCCCTTCTTCGATTGCTTTTTTCATTTCTTTAATATGTTCACGGTGATATTCAATACGTGCAGGATCATGGCATATACCATCTTCACCTTCGGCTTCAATTAAACCAATACCATTTTCCACATCAAACATAGGTGCATTATAACGGTCATTTATTAAATGCATAAAATGTCTAAAACCAACAGGATCGATTTGCCATCCCCAATCATTCGCCTTTAAATAAGGATTTTTAACAGATCCTAAAATATTTCCATCTGTATGTTCATTTTCTTCAGGTTCATGTGTTGTTACAACACTTGAAGCATAATATGAGAAACCAATAAAATCAGATTTACCATTCATTAGATCTTCTTTATCTTGTTCTGTGATTTCTGGTTTGATTCCATATTTTTTCCAAATTCTTTTAGCAAAAGGTGGATAATATCCTCTCATTTGTGTATCAGCACTATAGCAGAAGAAATCTTGGAAGTTTTCATAACGCGCAATCGCATCTAATGGATCTGGTGTTAATGGATATGACATATTTCCACAAATCATACATCCTACTTTAAGGTTGTCATCAATTTCATGTGCAACAATTGTAGCTCTTGCAGCAGCTACTAATTGATTATGTAAGTAAATTAAATTTCTTTGATTCTTTTCTGTTTTTTGACCATCTGTTGGCATAATGATATTAATTTCATTGAAGGTCATCCATTTATTGACATAATCTTTATATTCTGTAAAACAGACTCTAGCAAATTCAACAAATTCATCAATCATTGCACGATTACGCCATCCACCATGTTGTTCTAACAGTGAAACAGGTTCGTCATATTTATATAAAGTAATGACTGGATCCATCCCATACTCTTTAGCGGTTTTGAAAATATCTCGATAAAATTCTACGCCTTCTTGATTGACACCACCTTTAATTCCATGTGGATAGATTCTAGCCCAGGAAATGGATGTATTAAATGTGGTATAACCCATTTCTTTAAACAATGCTAAGTCTTCTTTGTAGCGATGATAAAAATCACTTGCTACATGATTTGTATAATGTAAATCATCAAAGAAAGCAAACTTACATCCTTCTTCTAATTCATCAACAGCTTCCCAGTTACGATGAACTCTTTTACCCTCTTTATCTAAATACCAAATTTGTCTTCTTTCTTTTGTAGATCCTGCTGTACAATAATCTACCAATACAGGTGATTTTCCGCCTTCATTCCAACCACCTTCAATTTGAGCAGCACTAATCGAACCACCCCATAAAAAATCTTTTGGAAATCCCATTTTTTAATCCTCCTTTAGTATTTCTACCGCTTCTTTTACTGATGAGATAACAAATGTTGTTTGTTGTTGAATATCCTTTGGAGATGTTTTAAACGTGAATGAATAGTCAACAACTTTAAACATTTCTAAATCGTTATAACTATCACCTATTCCTGCTGTTTCTCCATTGATTAATTGTTCTAACTTTAAAATTCCTTGCCCTTTACTACATCCTTTTTTAACAATATCAATTGCATTTACATTTTGAAAAGCATGTAATAAAGGATAATCCTTATTAATTTCATCGGTTATTTCTTTTGCTCTTGTAGATTCAATTAAAGAAACACTATATATTTTTCGATCTTTAAATTCATCAATCGAATCAAATTGCTTAATATACTTTGGTGCATCATTTGGTACATGTGCAAAATATAAATGTTCTTTATCTAAACAATGTGGACCAATAATCGTTTCCTTTTCATATTTTTGACATACTTCTTTTACTAAATCAAAAGGAATCTCCTGGCCATAAACTACTTGATAATCCTTATCAAGAACAAGTCCCCCTGTACAAAGAACATAATAATCAGGATTAATTTTACCTTCTATTGTGGCAAATACCCCACCAAGAGGTCTCCCTGTGCATAACGCAAATTTATTACCTTCTTCTTGAAAAGATTGTATTGCTTCTATATCCTCTTGATGAAAACCATCCTTAAAAAAGAGGGTCCCATCAAAATCACTAAAAAGTATTTTACTCATAAGCTTCATCCGCTTTAAAATGAACACCTGCTGAGATTCTAGCTTTTGTTGCAATATCCATTGCAATAAGGCTATTTTTCATCATTTTACCTGCTTTTTCAAAGTTCATCTCATTAAATATTTTAACAAACTCAACAAATTCAAAATACATACGATGCTTATCATCCTGCAATGCATATGGAGTTGTTGTATTATCGTTTAGCAAATGATCAAAACATGTCAATGTATTTGCAGGCGTATGAATAATAATAGATCCTTTATCCCCCTGAATTGAAGTCATAAGAGGTGCTTTACAATCTTTTGCTGCAATAAGTGCAGCCTTAAATGATCCATAATCTAAAGTAATAATACCTGATGTATCAATATTATTCTCAATGTTTGCATCATAATGCACTTTATTTGGTTGACCGAACAAAGCAACAGCTAAATGAATATTGTAAATATTCAAATCCATTAGAGCGCCTCCTGATTTAGTATAATCAAATGCAGAAAGAATATTGCCTTGCTTAAAAGCATCGTATCTTGATGAATACTGACTATAATTTGCACTAAAAATCTTTATTTGTCCTAACTCTGGAAGTAGTTCTTTAATTTTCAAAACATTAGGGAGATATTGTGTAGAAATAGCTTCTAACAACAACAATTTCTTACTCTTTGCAATATTATTAAGTTCTTCTAATTCTTCTACTCTTGATGTAAAAGGTTTTTCACAAATAACATGTTTACCATGTTCCAAAGCTTCTTTACACATAGAATAGTGTAAATGATTTGGTGATGCGATATACATAACCTCTATCTCATCGTCATCAAGAAGATGTTGATAATCTGGATAATATTTCTTAATTCCTTCTTCTTCAGCCATTTTTTTAACTTTATCTATAGATTTAGGTGTAGAAGCTATAGCTTCAAGTTCTATTCCTTCTACATCATGTATAAAGCGAAACAAATCTCTTACAATCATTCCTGATCCAACAATACCTAAACGCATCTTATTGAGCCTCCTTAGCAACATTTGTTGCTTGTTCAAGTATTTTTAATACTTCTAGTACTTCTTCATCTGCTACTACCTTTTGTCCATGATTAAATATAACTTCATATAGATTATCATAGATCATTCCATAATCTTGAATTTCTACAGGTACTTTCTTTGTAACATCTTGTCCCTTTTCATCAACATATGATAATGTTCCCCAATATTCTTCTGGTAATGGATCAAAGCTGATTTCTACTGGTCCAGGCTTTGCTTTCAAGGCACTTTGATGTCCTAATTGTGGCATGATAAAGCTTCCTTTTCTTCCATGTACTATAAATCTTGGATATTCTAATTTAACATAATAACTCGTTTTAACAATAGCTTTCATCTTTCCATAATACAAATCAATATCAGAATAATCATCAGAGTTTCCTGGATTATCATAACTTCTACAATCACATACAACTTTATCAGGAATACCAAATTCTCCTACAATTTGGTCAATTGGGTGTACTTGTAAACCATAAAGTATTCCTAATCCTTTTCTATCAGCAATGGATGGTCGATAATAATCATAATGTGATTCAATTTCTAATAGTTCCCCTAATACTCCTGTTTCAATTACTTTTCTGACTGTTCTCATATCAGCATCAAAACGTCTGTTTTGATTTGCCATGACAACAACACCTTTTTCTTTTGCTAAATCAAAGACTTCTTTTGCTTCTTCAACTGACTTAGCAAATGGTTTTTCACATAAGCAGTTCTTTCCATGCTCAATGGCCATCTTTGTATAATATGTGTGGAATTGATCAGGGGTATTTACAACAATCAAATTCACTTCTTCATCATTCATAACTTCATCAATATCACTTGTAAAAGTAATATTTGGATACCATATTTCCCTTTCTTCATCTCCTACACGGTCTTCCACTCTTCGATAGATATATTTAACCTTGATTGTATCCTTTCTTCTTTCTACATAAGGCAGATGATATCTACACACACTATTTCCAAATCCGATATAAGCTACTACTAACATTTAAAACTCTCCTTTCAAGATTTCCTTAATTTTTTTGGTTACTCCTGCTTCATCATTAGAGTCAATCACTTGATAAGCTATATCTTTAAGTGGCTGAATTGCATTTTTCATAGCATAGCTATAATAGACATTTTCAAATAACTCATAATCATTCATTTGATCTCCAAAAACCGCACATTCTTCTTTTGATAGATGTAAAGTATTCATTAAAAAATGTATTCCAAATCCTTTATTGATTGTTTCATGTTGAATATCCATCCACTCATTTCCTGATGTCATAATTTTTAAATGTGTTGGTAATTCTTCTTTAATTGGTTCAACATAGTTTTCGACATGATGTTGTGGATCGTGAATAGAAAACTTAAGAATACTGTCTTTGATTTCATCAATATCATCTATAAATGCATATTTATCGTAATGTCGCTCTATTTCTTCTTTTAAAGAACAATATTGTTGAGGAATATATGATTTTTCTTTTCCTCCGATAACCGGCATAATTTCTGGATATTTTTTTAAGATGTTATAAATTATTTGAACATCCTGATTATCCATAACAAACGAGTAAAGCTCTTTTGTACCTTTTGTAATAAATGAACCATTTTCGCTAATAAAGTAAAGACTATTACTAAAAGGCAAGAATTGATTGTATAAGTGGTAAAATTGATTACCACTTGCAATAACAAAATACATATCTCTTTCTAAAATATTTTGTAGAACATCAAAGAATTCATCATCAAACTCCTTTTTACTATTCAATAATGTTCCATCCATATCAGTCGCTAGTAAATGAATCATAAGTAACCTCCTTGTCCACATTATATAAAGAAAAGATTTCCCAAATATTCAAAGATAAAAAAAAGAAATCCGTTTTCACAAGATTTCTCTTAAGCATGAAATTGAATTTTATTATCGACAACTTCCTGACATACCATTTAATCATACATCTCCAATAGTACGAATATCTTACCCCATTATTTACGATAATTCTGGATTTGTGACATCATCAAAAACAGAGCCATAAGGGATTTAACAATATATTCTTCACTCCCTTTTATCGTTATCATATCTCTAGTACTACTTTTAGTATTACTTACCAATCTCATTACTGCCATGCTATGTCCGTTTTTTTTATCTTCTAGGTGTAGCCATTTGCGCCCAAGTATATGCTTTACCTTTTAAAGTTACCGACATCTGATAGATGTTTTCTGGCCATGTACCACCGCCAAAACCACCATCACCAATCGCATGAACATCACAGCCTGTCTGTTTCATTAATAAGGTAACTTCTCTAATAGTATCTCTATCTGCTGCTTCAACATTACTATTTAAAAAGCTCATAGCAAGTGCACCTTTACGATGTGTATATTCAATTAATTCTCTAATTCTTTCTACAGTAATACCATGTCTTGATCCTGGTGCTGGAAAATCAATAATGTCAGCTCCATTTTCAATTAATTGATCAATAATTTCTTTAGCATCATAATCTGCAAGTGGGTCTCCTAATACTTTTTCTACAATACCATCTTCCCATTTTCCAGCAAAAATAAGCATATCTTCACCACAGATTTCTCTGGCTTTTTTAGTCCAATACACTACATCTCTAATAGATGTTCCACTTCCAGGATTACCACCTAAAATAATAAATGAAACACCCCATTCCTTACACTTTTCTAGATTTTCTTTACTGCAAACCATTCCACCTAAATCATAAAGCTGCATGGCTGCATTATTTTCTAAATCAACATCTTTTCCTGGACATCCTAAATAAATTCCTACCGGTCTTCCACCTACCAAAGATTTAAGTTCTTTATAATCAAAACCTTGTAAACCAGGACATGTTTCAGGATGTTGGAAATCAAATCCATTTAATAAAACCATATCTCCACCAAAAGCAAACATTAATTCTGTACTTGTACAGTTTGGAAATAAAATAGGGTTTTTCAAATAAGTTTGTCCCATTAAAACTCTACCTTCTGACTTTAAGATAGCTTCTCTTAGTTGTCTTCCAGTATATTTGCTTACTTGACTTGCTTTTGCACTAATTAATCTTGTAACATTTTCATCTAATTTCATCACACTTTCCTCCTTGATAAAATCATAGAAAATATCTTACTTTTTCTCAATAAATGTTTCTTTCTTTAGAATAAAATTTCATTTAAATGTATTCCTTGTGAAATTCAATTTTATACTTATTTTTACAGAAAGACATTGAAATTACTAATATCTACACGTGCGAACCTATAAACGGGCTGTATTGTCCTATGTTGTAAGTAAAAAGAGAAAACGTTACCGTTCTTCTTTTATAAATATGTTATGATATATATATAAAATATCAATCAAATATATTTCAGAAATAGCGTGATTAAATGATTCTATTATTTCACGTATTAATTATAAAGGGCATTATACAAAAGGAGATAACAAATGATTCAAGATTTAATTGAAAATGTCAAATTAACACCACAAGAACAAAATATCGTTGATTACATAAATCATCATCCTAAAGAAGTTATGACTTTAAATGCTAAAGATTTATCAGGAAAGATTTTTGTTAGTCCACCTACTATGAATCGTTTTATTAAAAAACTAGGGTTTTCGGGATATTTTGATTTTCAGCTCACCTTTATTCAAGAACAAAACATGGCTGCTGAAACAAAACACAAAAGAATCACAAAAGATAGTCATGTAAGTGAAATATTAGATACACTACCTCTGATTTATCAACATGTTTTTACAGAAACACAGAAACTAACTAAAACTGATACTTTTATTAGAACTGTCAATTATATGTTACAAGCAAAACAAATAGACTTTTATGCGAATGATAATAATTATTCGGAAGTCCAAACAATCGCTTTAAAACTCAATTCAATAGGTATTCGAGCGCAAGTATTTAATACCATTAATACTGTTTATTTAGAACACATTAATCCACAAGAAACACTCTCTTTTGTTGTAAGTCACTCTGGAAGTAATAAAACAATAGTGGATGCTGCGTATGCTTTAAGAAAAAAAAGAATTCGTGTGATTGGATTAACTGGTAAGTTATCTCAAGATTTAGAACTTGTTTGTAATGAAAATCTTTATATTGATGCTTATAATCATCATTTACCTCATAGTATTATGCTCTATGGACTATCTATTCATTTTATTTTTGATGTTTTATATACTTCTTTATACTTCAAAAAGATCAAATAAAAAATATGGTTAATTCCCATATTTTTCTTGATCTGCTTCAATGTTACCATGATGTTGTAATGATTTATCTGTATATTGCATAATTTCAAATTTATTACCATCTGGGTCATGAATCCACATCTGCCATGTTTCAGATTGCCCTTTATTTGGTTCAATATCAATTTCGATACCTGCTTTAACAAGTTCTTCACGTGCTTCAAAAATATCATCTACCATGAGTGCAAAATGTGAATAACCTAAGCGAGTATCAGGTACTTCATGTTCCAATTGATGATCAGCTTTAGGAAATAATTCTAAATACTGTCCTGGAGCTAATTCAATAAAGATATATGCAATACCCTTAGGGTCTGTTTCGGCTCTTTGAGCCCAAAAACCTCTTTCTTTTTTACCTTTATATGCTTCGTATCGCATAATAATTTTTGCTTTTAAACCAAGCTTATTTTCATAGAAATCTCTCATCTCATCCATGTGAGATGTATAAAAAGAAAGATGCATTATTTCATTAAACTTCATTATCACTTATCTCCTTTCTAATAGCATTTGTGATAGATGCACACTTAATCGAATCATCCAATGTCATACGAGGACTTTCTATAAGTCCTTCTTTTATACATCTATGCACTTCTTCTATTTCAGCATAGAAGTCATCATGAATATATGGTTTTGTAATGGTGTAAGCATCTTCTCTATTAACCTTAACTTCAATACTTTCAGGTCGATAGAAAGGACAACAGATAATCATGCCATGTGTACCACATATTGTCATTATAGCTTGCTTGTTTTCATCCATAGCTATTTCAAATGATGCTGATTGATAATCTCCAAAAGAAAGAGTGACATGATCATGAATATCTACACCTTGTTCATAACGTGCCTGTGCTTTTATTTCTTTAAGAGGTGCATGAATATAATCTATAATACTGCCTAATACATAGCTTCCTACATCATTCAAAATACCACCCTGTTCAGGATCATAAAGATAGCGTGTTTCTTTTGTATCACCAATGTCATAACAGAATCTATTTTCTATAGTAAGAATTTTTCCAATCTTCTCTTCTTCTAATACTCTCTTTAACTCCTGAATAACTGGAATGAACCTTGTTTTAATACCTTCCATAAAGAATGTCTGGTTCTCAAAAGAAGTCTTTTTTAAATCAATTATTTCTTCTACAGTAAGTGTTGCGGGCTTTTCACATAAAACAGCTTTCTTATGCAATAAAGCTTCTTTAGACCACTTATAATGATCTTTATGTCTTAAAGCGATGTAGACAACATCTACATTTTCATCTTCTAGAAGCTGCATATAGTCTGTATAAGTACTAATTCCTGGATACTCTTCTTTAAATAAACCTAATTTTGTATCAGTATGACTGGCAACAGCATATAGTTTTCCTTGATTACTATGTATCAAACTTTTCGCGAATCTTTGAGCTATATGTCCTGCTCCAATAATTCCCCATTTAATCATAAGCACACCTCAAAAAAAGCACCTTAATGGTGCTTTTGTCTTTCCTCAATTTCTTTTAGCATATCGATACGCACCTGATGACGACCGCCTTCATATTCACCACTTAACCATGCATCAACAATCATTTTAGCTAGTTCAATACCAACGACACGTGCACCAAATGCAAGCATATTTGTATTATTATGCTGTCTTGATAATAATGCAGAATATGGTTCACTACATGTGACACAACGAATACCATTTACTTTATTTGCAGCTAAAGAAATACCAACACCTGTACCACAAATAACAATACCTTTATCTACTTCACCACTTACTACAGCATTTGCGACTGCTTCACCAGCAACTGGATAATTAAATCTTTCAGTACTATCTGTACCAAAATTCACTACTTCATAACCATACTTTTCTTCAATATAAGCCTTAATTTCATTCTTGTAGCTAACTGCTACATGGTCATTACCAATACCAATTTTCATTTGCTTCTCCTCCTATCTATTTACACTAGCCATTCTAAAATATGTATAGTGTTTTCCTTTTAATGTAACTGATAATTGATGAACGTTTTCTGGAGTCGTACATCCACTAAATCCACCATCACCAATCGCATGAATATCAGCTCCTGTTTCTTTCATCTTTAATGCAACAAGTCTGATTGTTTCTTGATCTGCACATTCTACTGAACTATTTAAGAATGTCATAGCCAATGTACCTGGTTTATAACGATGTACATATTCTACTAATTCACGAATCATTTCTACTGTAATACCATGTCTTGATCCTGGCGCTGGTAAATCTATACAATCTACACCTGCATCAATCAATTCTTTAATAATCTCTTTTGCATCATACTCAGCTAATGGATCACCTAAGACTTTTTCATTAATTCCATCTTCCCATTTTCCTGCAAATAGGAAAATTTGATCACCGTACTGTTTCTTAATTCTTTTTGCACAAGCAACTACATCTCTAATAGATGTTCCTGAACCTGGATTACCACCTAATACAATAAAATCTGCACCTAATTCTACTGCTTTCTTAACATGTTCATCACTTGCAAGCATACCAGCACGTCTATAAAGTGCCTTTTTTTCTTCCTTCGCATCTGCTTTAGGACATCCTAAGTACACTCCAATAGGTCTTCGACATTTTTCCTTTAATTCCTTTAAAGATAGTCCACATAACCCAGGATTATTATCTAAGTTATCTAAATCAAAAGTATTTAGCATAACCATATCCGCACCAAACGCAAACATTAATTCACTATTAGTCACACCTCTTACAAGTCCTTCTGATGCAAATAAAAGATGTTGTCCCATAACAACTCTTCCTTCTGATTTAAAAACAGATTCTTTTAATTCCATTGGTGACATTTTTTCTATTTCAGAACCTGTTGCACTAATGAGACGTGTAACCATATTTATTCACCTAATTCTAAAGCTCTTTTTAGAACTTTCTCACCATTCATCATGCCATAATCCTGCATATTAATAACTTCAATAGGCTTATCAGGATAAAGCTTCTTTACATTTTTAAGTTCATATCTTACTTGTGGACCAAGTAAGATTACATCAGAAGCATCACCATATTTCTTAATTTCTCCGACTGGATGAGCTTCAATATGAAGTTCAATTTCTTCCTTAGCAGCTGCTTCATTCATTCTATTAACTAACAAACTTGTAGACATACCAGCTGCACATACTAATAAAATGTTCATTATCTATTCCTCCTATAATTTTCTTAGTTCTGGAATAATATCACTATAAGGACGTCCCTTATTAAATAAAGCACTTGTGCCTAGAATAAAACCTTTTACACCAATTTGAGATAAGTCATGAATCTTTTCTGGTGAGCAAGCACCATCGATCATTACATCATAACCACCATAATTCTTTGCTTCATCAACAAACTTCTTAAATTTAGGTGTTACAAAATCTAAGTACTTCTGACCAGCAAATCCTGGATTCACAGACATCAACATAACATAGTCACATAGATGTAATAGATCTTTGACTGTTTCAAAAGATGTTCCTGGATTGACTGCAATACCAGGATGTGCACCTGCATCTTTAATCTTCTGTAATGTACGACAAGCATGTTTATCTGTTTCAGGATGAATATAGATAATTCTTGCACCCATAGAGGCAAACTTTTCTACATATTCTCCAGGATTAACAACCATAAGATGAACATCACATGGCTTTGTAGAGGTTTTACAGATGTATTCTACATCCTGTAATCCCATACCAAAATTAGGCACAAAACTTCCATCCATAATATCTAGATGAAAGATATCAATTCCAGCATCCACTAACTCTTTTACTTCTGTTTCTAAATGACCAAAATTAGCACACATCATAGATGGGCATAATAGTTTTTCCATAATAATCCCCTTTCTGGGTAAACGTTTACCTTGTACATATATATCTTATCATCACCAAATATGGTTTCCATATAAATGAATGGCACATATTATGCCATAATTATATGCAATGTATTATTTTGAAAAAGTCTGATGCAATTGAATTTAAATATATTAATTTATATAATTTATATAAGAGGGGAAATGATCATTATGAGTAAAAAAAATATATCTATAAAGGAAATCGCAAAACTTGCGAATGTGTCTGTTGCAACAGTGTCAAGAGTCATTAATAATAATGGAAGATTTTCTGAAGCAACAAAAGAACGTGTTGAAAATATAATTAAAGAGTATGGTTATACAACTAATATTGCAGCTAAGAGTTTAAGAACATCTAAATCAAAAACAATTGGTTTGATTGTGCCTCATATTAATAATGAATGGTTTTCACAACTCGCATTAGAAATAGAAAACTACTTCTTTGATAAAAACTATTCTGTATTCATATGCAATACTTCACAGGATGAAAACAAAGAAATAGCATATTTTAAATCTTTAGATAGTAAGTTAGTAGACGGTATCATTTGTATTTCTGGAATAGAACAGATTCCTACTAACAGTTTAAGTAGAAATATCCCTATTGTTTGTATTGATAGAAAACCTAAGGATCATAGTCATGCTTATTATGTAGAGTCTAATCATTACTTAGGAGGATACCTTGCAACAGAGGAACTGATTAAGCAAGGTTGTGAGAATATTGTAATATTATCTAGAAATAGGTCTTTATCTGTGAATAAACTAAGACGTAGTGGGTATTATCAAGCTTTAGAAGATTATCATCTAGAACATAATAAAGATTTAGAACTACTATTGGATATCGATACAGCTAACTATGAAGGTTCTAAAAAAGCAGTGAGTGAATTAATAGAGAAAGGAATTAAGTTTGATGGTATATTTGCGACAAATGACTGGCGTGCTTATGGTGCATTAACTGCTTTATTAGAGCATCATATAAAGGTACCAGAAGAAGTAAAGATTATAGGTTTTGATGATATCTTTATTTCAAGAACTTCTCATCCTTCTTTATCTACTGTGAGACAGGACACTCCTGGTCTTGCCAAAACAGCAAGTGAGTTATTAATGAGTTTGATGAATGATGAAGAGATTGAGAATAATAAACAGAGATATATACTCCCTGTAGAAGTAATTAGAAGAGAATCAACTGAAAAAGGAACAGACCTAGAATAGGTTGTTCCTTTTAAAATCATGTTCTATTATCTCAATATTCCTTTATTCATTATTTGTGATAGAATAGACAGGTAATGAAAGGATGTATCAAATGAAGACAATAAACGTAGTTGCAGCAATCATTTGTAAAGATGATAAGATTATGATTGCGAAAAGAGGATATGGTGAATTTGAAGGAATGTATGAATTCCCTGGTGGAAAGATTGAACCTGGCGAAACTCCTGAAAATGCGCTTATTAGAGAATTAAAAGAAGAAATGAATGCACATTTAATCGTAGATGAATTCTTTATGCATGTTCACTATGATTACCCAACATTCATATTAGAAATGGATTGCTTCTTATGTCATATTCCAGATAATCATTATGAATTACTAGAACATGAAGATTGTAAGTGGATTGTTCCTGGGCAAGAAGATGTTGTTTGGGTACCAGCTGACTTACAAATTATTGAGAAACTTATCGCAAGAAGCCAAGCTTAATACGTTTGGTTTCTTTTTTGTTTCAATCATATGATATAATTGTATTAGTTTTCGTATTAAAGGAGTTATTCTATATGGATGAATTAAACAAAGCATTGCATACAAGCTTTATTGACAAGTCTCTTCCATCTAATAAAGATTTGAGACCAAAGTTGTTTTTTAATGATTATAAAAGACGAATGAATCTAGCATTTGAAATCACTAAAAGATTAAAAGAATGTGATTACTTTGAATTTTCAGTTGCTTTTATTAGTGAATCTGGGCTTGCTGTCTTAAAACAGATTTTATTAAATTTAAAAGATCAAGGAGTAAAGGGACGCATTATTACATCTACATATTTAGGTTTTAATGATCCTAAAATGTTTAAGCAACTCCTTTCCTTCACTAATATAGAAGTAAGAATATTTGAACAGGAACATTGCGGGTTCCATCCTAAAGGATTTATTTTCCATAAAGGAGAACAACGTGACATTATTGTAGGTAGTTCAAACTTAACTCAAACAGCATTAGAATCAAATCAGGAATGGGACTTGTTTTTCACATCTCATGAAAATGGTGAACTTGCTGCGCAAGTATCTGATGAGTTTAATATCCAGTGGGATTTATCTACCCCACTTACAAATGAGTGGATTGAAACTTATAAAGAAACTTATGTAAAACCTGTTCGCCCTACTACAGTACAAAGTTCAAAAACAATAAAACCTAATAAAATGCAGGAAGAAGCTTTAAAATCATTAAAGAATCTAAGAGATAACAATAAAGATAAAGCTCTTCTTATTTCAGCAACTGGTACTGGTAAAACTTTCTTATCTGCATTTGATGTAAGAAGTTTTAAACCTAAAAGATTATTATTTGTTGTTCATAGAAGAAATATTGCAGAAGCAGCATTACATTCTTTCAAATACTTAATTCCAAACGTATCTATGGGAATCTTTTCTGGAAATACAAAAGAAACTGATTCAGATTTCATCTTTTCTACTGTACAGACAATTCATAAAAAAGAATATAGAGAAATGTTTGAGAGAGATGCTTTTGATTACATTATTATAGATGAAGTACATCGTGCTGGTGCACAGTCTTATCAGGATATTGTAGATTACTTTAAACCAAAGTTTTTACTCGGTATGTCTGCAACTCCTGAAAGAAGTGATGACTTTGATATATATGAAATGTTTGATCATAATATCGCATATGAAATTAGATTAGTACAGGCTATGGAATATAACCTACTCTGTCCTTTCCATTATTATGGAATAACAGATATGACTATCGATGGAATTGAAATTGATGATAAATCAGAATTCAATATTCTCACATCAGAACTACGCGTAGACTATATTATCGAAAAGATCAATGAATATGGTTATAGTGGTGATCGTGTTCATGGTCTAATATTCTGTAGTCGTAAGGACGAATGTGAAAAGCTTTCTCAACTATTTAATATGAGAGGATATAAAACTATCGCATTAACTGGTGACTCTTCTGAAGAGATGAGACAAAAAGCAATTGATTCTTTAGAATCTAATGATGAGGATTCATTAGACTATATATTCACAGTTGATATCTTTAATGAAGGTATTGATATTCCTAAGGTTAACCAGGTTGTTATGTTAAGACCAACTGAATCAGCTATTGTCTTTGTGCAACAATTAGGTCGTGGTTTAAGAAAGAATGATTCTAAAGAATATGTTGTCATTATTGATTTCATTGGTAACTATGAAAAGAACTTCTTAATACCTGTTGCTTTGTCAGGACAAACTAATTACAACAAGGACTCTTTAAGACAGTTTGTATGTGAAGGTTCGCTTATTACACCAGGTGCTTCTACTATTCAGTTTGATCAAATTACAGAAAAGAGAATTTATCAATCTATCGATGCAGCAAACTTCACTCAAGTGAGAATTATTAAAGATTCTTATAAACAGCTTAAAGAAAAGCTTGGTAGAATTCCTCGCTTAAAGGAATTTGAACAATATGGTGCCATTGATGTTCAGTTAATGTTCCAAAATAAATCACTAGGTTGTTATCATACTTTCTTATCTAAATATGAGAGAGATTATCATGTTCGCTTTAATACTTTAGAAGAAAAGTATCTTCAATTTATTTCTTCAAAACTTTCTTCTGGGAAACGTGTAGAAGAATTAGAAGCAATTAAGCTGATTATCAACAAGCGAACAAACCTTCTTGCTCATTTAAAAGATACTTTAAATAGTGAATATCAAATCGAGTTACCTAAAGTAGGAATAGAGACTATATCTAACATTCTATCTCAAAACTTCATGACTGGATCGAGTAAGAAGACTTTTGAAGAAGCTGTATTTGTAGATGATAATTTTGAATCTTCACCACAGTTCTTAAAACTACTCAATAACGAAGAGTTTAAGAATCAAGTAATGGAAATCATTGAATATGCAATTGATAAAAATAAAAAAGAGTATTCTAACAGATATAAGAATACTGATTTCTGTTTATACTCTAAGTATACATATGAAGATGTTTGTCGATTACTTAACTGGGAAAAGAATATTGTACCATTAAATATTGGTGGATACTTCTATGATAAGCGTACAAATACTCTTCCAGTATTTATTAACTATGATAAAGATGATTCAGTTGTAGATACTCAACAATATGCCGATCACTTTATCGATGCACAAAACTTTGTAGCTATGTCTAAAAGCAATGTTAGAATTACTAACCAAGGTATGGAAAAATTTGTGAAAGCAGAAGAAAATAAAACAAATATCTATTTATTTATTAGAAAGAATAAAGATGATGCTGCATCAAAAGAATTCTATTATTTAGGTGAAGTGTATATTTCAAAAATAGAAGAAACTACAATGGCTAATGATGTTCCTGTCTGTGAAATCTACTATCATCTAGATCAACCAGTTAGATCAGATATCTACGATTATATACTTTCTTAAATTGCATACACATCAAAAAAAGCAGATCCCCTCGGACCTGCTTTAACACTTAATTAAGCTCTTTTTCTTCTTACAAGAACGATTCCAAAAGCGGCTGCTACAAACATTGCGATATATGCTGCAAATGTAGTTGTATCACCAGTCTTTGCTGGATCCTTCTTAGTAGTTTCAGTCTTGTTTGTTGTGTCTGTTTTGTTTGTTGTGTCTGTCTTATCTGTCTTATCTGTTGATGGTTTGTTTTCTGGAGTAGTAGGCTTTTCAGGTTCTACTGGAGTAGCATCTTTCATATATGTAGCTGCCCAATTCCAGATATGAGTACCTGTTGCATCAGATGGATTATTTCTTAAAGTATAAATCCAAGACCAATGGTCACTGTATTTAACTGTTTCTTTAACACCATCTAAGTTATAATCTTCTTCAAATTTAAGTTTACCACAAGGTCTAGTTTCACCTAATGAGTCAACTTTATCTTCTAAATCTACTGTATCATATAATGATAATTTATATTTACCATCTTTAGTTTCACTAGTAGTGAAGCTTGAATTGAATTCCTGTTCTACTCTAGTAGTAGTTAATTCAGCACCATCAGTTAAGATCTTAAAGATTCTCTGTGAACATACTTCTGACTTAACGCTAGTGTCTGTCTTACCCTGTACTAACCAGATAGCTGTCTTAGATTTCTTAAGGCTAGCTAATTCTTCATCAGTAGGAGTTTCTCCACCTCTAATAGCTGCTGTATCTAATGCAGGACAGTTAATCATAGCTGCAGAGAATAAATCAGGGTATGCAATCAACATTCTAGTAGTCATATAACCACCAGCTGAACATCCACTTACTACAACCTTATTAGGGTTAATATTGTATTTCTTAATAACTTCTTCGATTTCTGTTTTAGCTTTTTCTAATAGATTATCTCTCTGTGCATAGTACCAAGTAGCTGGTGCCTGGAAACTCATTACATGAGCACCACCAAAGATATTCTGAGCTTCATCAGTAGCCCAAGCAACAGTACCTCTGTTTGCTAGCATCTGAGCAACGTTATTCTGAGTATTATAACCTTCTAAGTCCCCTTCACCATTACCATGGAACCAAACAACTAACTTATCAGAACCCTTTGTTTCATGGAACTGATAGTTAATACCCTGAGATCCTTTAACTGAAGTGAACTTTGCTGTTTCTTCATCAATGACTGTATTATCACAAGTAATTTCTCCTGTGATATCATCTAAATCTCTACCATCTACTGCAGTTGCTTTTAAAGCTTTGTTCTGAGTAATAGTATAATCTAATTTACCAGGGTAGTTTCTGCTTTCTGATAGCCAAGTTAAAGTAGCACCCTCTGATTCATTCATATAAAGTGTTACCTTACCGCCTGTAACTTCTACCTTTTCAATAGTACGATCAGCATCGCTATAAACTTTCCCGTCATTAGAACCAATCTGTACATAGTTAGTTGCATGAACTGTATAAGTATCCTTATCAGCACCAGATACTTTTACACCATCACCATAGTCAATTACGACTTTATTGACTACCTGCCCAGCATCTGTGATTTTTCCATAAAGCTGAGCTACATAATTACCTGCTGCCTGAACAGGTACGACAAACAACATTGCAAACATCATTGCAACACTTACAACAACTGAAAATACATGTTTCATCTTATTCATGTCCATTTCCTCCTGTGACCAATATACCAAAAAGAGAACATGAAAGCGATTGCATAAAACGTTTTTAGTTTTTATTTTATAACCATTATTTTTTCTAAAGAAAAAATGTTCATAAAATGAACTACTTTTGTATATTATCTAAGAATCCATAGATATTTTCAAAAATCATACAGAGATGATGTATTCTATCTGCCACACACTTCTCATTAATTTCTATAAAGTTCTCATGTAATTCTTTCTTCTTAGCTACTTTCCCAATATACAGATGATCTATTCCTCTTTCATCCAATGATTTCATTAAAGTAATATACTCATCAAAATATCCTAATTCAAATCCCAAATTAGAATGAAATAAAGATACAAAGAATACAATATCATCTGTAGTTACATTAAGCTGCATTAATTGTTTCATAGGAAGAGATTGATACATCTGGAAATCTATAGGAAGTATTGTATCTCTGAAGATCTGTTTATAAGCAAGTAGAGGTGCAATAGAACTCTCATCCCCTAATACTACGATTCTCTTTTTACCTGCTACCTTATTCCATAATTCCTCATCACTCATACATGAACGATAAAATAGTTTAGTAGATAATTCATAATAAAGCTGATATTGAACAGCTGTGAAGTTCTTATAACCTAAATCAATAGAATAACGTCTGAGCGTTGATTTAGAAATGTTCAGTTCTTCTAATATATCATTCACTTTATATTCCACAATAGAATGACGATTTTCTAATAAGTAATGTGTAATCAGATAAGTATAACTCTCTCTGTCTGTTGTACTTTCCAACATATTCAACTGTTCTAGTATCATAAATATTTCTCCGCATAATAGTAAGTGATCTTCTGTATATAATAATCTAGAATCATATTTTCAAATACTTCATCTAATCCCTGAGGAATAGTTAAACCATAAGCATCCTGTAAATAATCATAATGACCAATAGTAATCATCTTTGGATTATTCTCTTTCATTTTATCAAGTAACCAAGAGTTTAAGTCCACTATTCTTCCTTCCATACTTAATAGAATGACACAATCATCCTTCTCAGGTGTAAAGAAGTTTGTTTTATAGATACTGTCTTTAATGACTAGTTTACCCATTACATAGAAGTCAGTCTGCATTCTAGAAAAGTAACTAGCCATCTCATCAGAACCAATAAGTATGACTCTTTTACTATCATGAATCATCTCACATACTTCCTTAACCCATGACATATCTATGAGTCTTTCATAGTCTTCTGATTTAAGAATACTAGAAAATACCTTATGAAGCATCTCATAATCTTTATCATTCATTCTATTTTGTATCTGTACATAACGAATACGTAAATGACTAGAGAATAATGCTTTAAAGATCATATATTTCTTATAACCATAAATGCGAAAGAATCTATTTAAGCTAGAAGTAGACACAAAACATCTTTCTGCAAGTTCATTGATTGTAAGATAATCGAGTTCATGACCATTCTCTAATAAACCTAAGGCAATTCTATAATTCAAATCACGTACTTCTGGGTTATTAATAAACATAAATAAGGCATTAAAAAAACAATTCATCGTATCACTCCCTTAGAGATATCATACCATGAATTGTTTTTATACTTTATTTTTTTCAAATTCGTGCATAAAAAAGCTTATTCATCCATATGGTATATACCATAATCATTCGAAACAAAAGTAAATGATACTTCTGGGAACTGTTTAGATAGATACTCACCCATACGTTCCATACCTGGTGCTTCACAAGTCATATGATTAATCACAATAAGTGGAATATCATGATCCATAGCCCATTGCACACCAATCCAGTTACTTACACCATCATCACTCACTAAACAAGCATCCACTCCATGTTCATACATCTCAAATACATCTGTACATGCACCAGTCCCTATTCCTAGCCTATGGATTGTTTTAGTTTGATTTCCTATGATTTCTATTCCTTGCTGGTGATAAGGTTTAATCTTATGAATAATATGATGCGCACATTCTTCTACACTCATATTCAAATCACGTGTATATCTATAATAAGAATGATCATGTGATTCTTCAAAATTGAGATCCAATGTTTTAGCCCAGCTATCTCTAATACCATATTCAGGATAAACATCCCATAAATCATGACACCTATAGATTGTAATATCATGTTCCTTTAATAATGCTTCTTTTTCTTTCTGTGCTTTATATATAAGTGTAGGTAATGATGTAGATGCTAGATAGAATGGATTTTCATGTGAAATAATAAAGTGTATATCATGTTCTATCGCATAATGAATGACTTTATTTGTCGCCACCCAGCACGTGATTACTTTATCCACTTCTATTTGATCATCCCCAAACAATATATGATCTCTTGTGCGACTTCTATTCACCCATTCACCCTGTGACTCTAATAAGTCTATGATATCTCTTATCCTCATATATATTCACTCCTTTCTTATAATTATACATTAAAAAAGACATTCTTAATCAAGAATGTCTACCTGGATTGCATTAATTGTCATCAAACTAGTAAAGTCATTAATAGATAATGTACCTACAATCTTTACTGTCTGTCCCTGCTTAAACTTATCAATCTTATATCCTGGAGTATAGATGATTGTATCAATACCACCTACATTAGGAATAAAGAAGCTTAACTTGATACGATCATAATAATCCTTTACAGGAGCACTATGAATCTTTAAACCTTCAATAGAGATAAGAGTCTTTTCCTGACCTACACCAAATGGTGATAATACCTGTAAGTATTCTTCAATATTTGTCTTAGATAAGTCTGAGATTTCTAATGGAATCACATCTTTTTCACTACCATCATCAATATAATCTTCATTGATGAAGTATCCCGCATTGATTTCATCCGCAATAGGTGCTACCTGACGGAATTTACCAGTACCAGGACAACCATAGATCAAATATTTAACCATCTTTTTCGCATTATTTAAAGATTCAAGGTAATGTGCCATCTTATAAGTAATAGAATCAGCCATAACCTGTTCATTATATGTCTTCTTGAATTCTCTTTGACGCATATTGTTTTTCTGTCTTGTCTTAGGTGTTAAGGCAACAAACTCAATCGCATCAAAACGACAGTCATTTAATAAACCTAAAGTCTTCTTTAAATGATATCGATTAGAATTACATAAAGGAGTTCCTTCAGACTGAATGCCAATACCTGCAAGAGAAGCTAAATACTGGTTCTCTTTACCAAGTAATGTATTAATAAGCTGTAATACAAGTAAGCTCTGGGCAACATCTTCATCCTTATAATTACCACCAGGTACTAATGGATAAACATCATTTCCATTTCTTACTTCTAACTGATCTCCTAAGATAATATGAAGACCAGGACCTAAATCATCCTGAGGACCATCATAGAATTCAAAAGCTGATTTTCCTTTAGCCATTAAGACACCTAGGAAGATCATAGCACTTTCTAATAAATGATGTAGTTCTGTACTCATGATACAAATATGAATCTTAGACTTAGAAGCACATGCTTCTTTAATAAGATTCACTACTGTTTCACCATTCTCTAAGTCTGTAAAGTTATAATAGAATGGTGTGTTGAGTGCTTCATAGTCTTCTTTTGTAAAGCCTCTATGCTCAACATATTTCGCAATAATAGGATTCACTTCATATGAATCCATAATTTCTTTTGTATGAGATAATTCAACTTCGTGAAATATCATTTTTTCACTCCCCTCTTTCCAATCACAATTATAACGAATGGTACTCTAAAAAAAAAGTGTTACTTTCATTTACTATTTTTGAAACTTCTCTACACCTCTAATTTTAATATGTTAGACTATAGTCATGAGGAGGGGATTTCATGAAGAAAGATCAGTATCAAATGGATATGACGCACGGTCCATTGCTTGGTAAGATCTTAATATTTTCTATACCATTAATGTTTTCAGGGGTGCTGCAGTTATTATTTAATGCAGCAGATGTTATTGTGGTAGGACAGTTTGCTGGTCCACGTTCTATTGCGGCAGTAGGTTCTACATCTTCTGTTGTCAATCTATTAGTGAGTTTATTTATTGGTTTATCTGTCGGAGTCAATGTACTTGTCGCCCGTTTTATTGCGTCACAAAGAGATAAAGATACCCATGAAACAGTACACTCTGCCATACTACTCGCAATTGTCTTTGGCTTGATCTTTGCGATTATTGGTGTAACAGGCGCAAGACTGATTCTAGAAGCAATGGGATCACCTGATGATGTCATCAATCTTGCGACAACTTATTTACGTATCTATTTTATAAGTATGCCCTTTGTGGCTCTCTATAACTTTGGGGCTGCCATATTACGTGCAATTGGTGATACCAAAAGACCACTTATATTCCTTATTGTAGCTGGTGTTGTGAATGTCATCTTGAATTTAATATTCGTTATTGTATTCAAGATGGATGTTGCAGGTGTCGCCCTTGCGACATTCACAGCTGAACTTGTTTCTTCAATACTGATTATTAACTGTTTAATGAAAACAAGTACTGTTATTCATTTAGATATTCATGCTTTAAAGTTCCATAAAGATAAAGTCATTCAGATATTCAAGATTGGTTTACCTGCAGGATTACAGGGGGCTATCTTCTCTATTTCTAATATCCTGATTCAGTCATCTATTAACTCATTTGGTTCTATTGCGATGGCAGGTAATGCAGCGGCTGGATCACTTGAAGGATTTGTTTATCAGTCTATGAATGCCATCTATCAGGCATGTGTTACTTTCACAAGTCAGAACTATGGTATTAATGATAGAAAAAGAGTCGATAGAGTACTTACACTGTGTATTGGAATAGTTACTGTTGTAGGACTTGTTTTAGGTAATCTTGTCTATTTCTTTGCGGATGAACTGATTCGTATCTATACAACAGATGTACATGCTATTGCGTACGGTCATGAAAGATTATTCTATATATGTGTACCTTATTTCATCTGTGGCTGGATGGATGTTATAGTGGGTTCATTAAGAGGTTTAGGTTATTCTACTATTCCTATGATTGTATCTCTCATAGGTGCATGTGGACTAAGAGTCTTGTGGATTCTTACTATCTTCCAGTATTTCCATACACTTAATTCTATTTATTTATCATATCCAGTAACATGGGTTGTTACTGCAGCAGCTCATCTCATTACTTATATGATATTAAGAAAAAAAGCTTTCAACTAAAAGAAAGTAGGCTAACCTATCACTAGGCTAGCCCCTTATCAAACCGTACGTGCAC
>ERZ1026844.226-NODE-226-length-45917-cov-8.800881_pt1 | contig 45917 bp, 52 predicted proteins | sample MGYA00380152_ERZ1026844 | MGnify/ENA primary metagenome ERZ1026844 (study PRJEB33269, sample SAMEA4719788) | human gut metagenome | biome: human-associated habitat; feature: organic feature; material: feces | place: Cameroon | collected 2013-10 ... | reverse complement strand
TTCATCATCTCCTGAAGCTGTCGGCGTTTGCTGAGCTTTTCCGTCAGTTGCTCCAAGGCGTTCGGGTCATCAAGTTTGATCGGCATAAGGTTCTCTCCTCTGTTGGAGTTTACCCGCCCTGACCGGAACTCTTTTGAGTTCCTGATAAGTCGGCGCGGTCACTTCCGTGCCCCGCGCCGACGAAAAAAATATGTTATGAAACCGCTTTTCTTTTTTTCCTGTTCCCGGCAACCTTTTTCCGGGGTGGAATCACGATGGGGCGGGAAGTCATGCGGCCAGTCTGCAGATTGATATACAGTTCGGAATAATCCAGCCCGCCGAATCGGAAGAGCTGCCAGATGAATTCCAGAACGGCGGTGGCGATCCACTGGTTGGTGAAAAGCCCCTGACGATTTAAGGCATCCTCCATGGAACAGCTTGAACGCAGTTTCCCGTCTTTTGCGGGATCGATCCAGTCCGGGTAGAGTTGCCATGGATAAGGCAGTTCAGAAGAGCCGTTTCCAATGGCGCACTGGGCATAGTCCCGGCCGCAGCCGCAATCGATCAAATACGGTTTGGGATATTTATGCAGATGCTGATTGATTTCCGAACGGGATTTGCGGGAGTCGACAGCGGAAATCAGGATGGCGCTGCCCGGATATCCCATGGGAATTGCGGTAAAACGTTGCGGTTCCGCAGTCCACTCCAGCGAATAATGATAGTTGTAGCGGGAAATCAAGGAGACCGCTTTGTTGCAGCCCAGATCGCTTTCTGTGAAAAGCTGTCTGCCGAGGTTGGAATGGGAAACCATGTCGAAATCCCAGCAGCGGACGTGAAGTCCGCGCGGATGTCCCAGCTCCAGCATGGCATGGTGCAGTTGCACGAGTCCGGCAAGAATCTTGGAACCGGTGGCCCCGGCGCCGATCAACTCGACAAAAACAGTTTGCTCATGAAATTCAGGCGGTGTATGGTGTTTCACAGGATATTCTCCAAAGTTTTATTCATGGGAAGCAGATATTTCGTCGGAAAACTTTTGATCGCATTCTGTTCGACCTGCCGGGCCATATCCGCCCAGAAACGATCCCGGCCGCCCGGATAGGACGTGTTCTCCTTTACGCCGCACAAATGGGAAAAATGTCCCTGAAAGATGATGTCGATGGCATGGGTGGCGAATTTCAGCAGGTTGTCCGGGGAATTGCTGTAAACCGCATTGGGCAGACAGAATTTCTGATCGGAGAACAAATTGGTAAAAGGTGCAAAATACAATTGCGTCGTGGGTAATGGATGCCGGTTGCTTTTGACTGCCCAGCAGGAAATCGAATTACGGCTTATTTTGAAAAGCAAACTGGGCCAGATCACCTTTTTTCCGGAGAGCCGGTTCAGAAAAAGACGTTCTTTCTCTTCCTTCGGGACGTTGAAGTAGATGGGACGGACAGCACTTTTCTCAAACCACAGAATTTCGTTTTGAGAATAGGCGATAACTTGAGCCGGCAGGTAGTTCATGCGCCTTTGCTGGTTCGGAGTATGCAGCAGCTCCTCCAACTCGGCAGGGTCAAGGCTTTTGCCGGACATGAACTGTTTGTTGCGAATCTTATGCAGCGTTGCCAGCGTACCCTGATTATTCCGATAGAAAAGGATTGCGTGTGAGAGCTTATAGGGATGTTCCTGTGGCTGATATTGAACTTCAATCATTGGGATATTCCTCTCTATGCTGCAGTAAAAATTGGATGCAGGCTCCAAAATATTCCAGGGCAAACCGGATTTCCTGAAGCGCATTTCGGATTTGCGATGAGTTCGTCGGCTGAAAAGCGCATCCGAAACCGGCCAGGCAGTAGCAACCGTCATAATACTGGACCTGTTCATTGCCGATCCTGTTGTAAGCATGGCACAGAAAATCGAATGTAGGTTGATCCAGCCCCAGAATGGCGCACGGCAAGTTCAGCCGCGGCCAGAAGTTATCGGTGTACTTATGGCGGCGGTATGTCCGGTAAAGCCGGTCCAGATGCCGCAGTTCTTCCGGAAGGCGTTTCCGGTAGTCTGCCGGATTCTCTTTCCGGCTGAAACTCCATAACGGAAGATTTTTCTCAAATTCCTCATATCTGATTGTCACCTGACTTTCAGCATACTCCCGGGCAATCTCCTCGCTATTCCCTGCTGCGACTTCCTCGGCACAGCGATCTTCAATGAATGACCTTTCATCGTCTTCATTCTCCCAGCAGCAATAAGAGGCCAGTTCATAAAGATTGCCCGGCGTCCCGATGATGAACGGACAGGCTGTAAAAACGTGCAGCAGATACCGGCCAAGTCCCGGCGATTTCTTTTCATACTCTTCAATGAGGTTGCCGAACGGACAATAGAGATCCAGAAATCGATCCAATTGAAACGTGACCGCCATGTAATCCGGGGGCAGTTCTCCGAATAACTCCTCATCAAAATCCTCGTCAGAGGCAATCTGGACCGAAAGGCTTATTTGTTGAACAACATCGGACGGCAAAAAACTTTCCAGCCACTGCTGCATCCCCATGGATAAGACTGTGGCCGGATTGTTTTCTTCCTGAAGAATGCCTTCCAGCGGAAACAGGGTATTGAGCTCCGCCAGAATATGGCAAAGCCCCGTGACCTGCTGTCGGGTCCCGATGGATTCCTGAACCTTGTCCAAAGAGGGCAACATTACATAATGGGCGGCAGGACGTGACCGGGCATGGAAACCGGTTTGGCGTTTTCCGCCGCACGAAGCAGGCTGGAGGCGCATCTTGAATTTCTTTCGTTAAAATGAGCCAATTGAATTTTATACTCTTTCCGATCGGTAACAAATCGTTTGAGCAGCTTCTGCCAGGTGAGTGTTTTTCTCATCAGTTGAAATTTCCCACCCGTTTTTCGATTTTGTAATGTTTGACGCCGTCCCGGCCGACAGTCGGGCCTTTCAAGACGGCGTTGTTCAATTCCGGATGCATGACTGAAAGAATTTCCATCGCCTTTTTGACCGGTTCATTCGGAACGGGATCTTCCAGAACTTTGCCGTTGTAGCTGAAAATGCGGGAGGATGAGCGGGTTGCCATGATAATTTTTCCTTCTTTTGTTGATTGGTAAGACACGATTAAAAGTTGAAAGCCAGGTCCAATTCCATCTGTTCTTCGGAGCGTTCTGTACGCGAGGTCGTATGCGCGGAAGCAGAGGTCGGCACAGTGTTTTTCCGAGGCGTTTGTACCGATGCAGGAGGGGATTCAATTTGTGCCTCTTCCGCTTCATTCAACTTATCCGCAATATCCTGCTTTTGGGTATCGGCGGTAAAGTTCGCGAGTGCCTGATCCAGTTTATTTTCGATTGTTTCCTGCGAACCATTCAGGTAAAGCGGGTTGTGAGTGCCATCGCTGATGCCAAGCAGGTAGTTGCCGTCGTCACCTCGCCGGAGAATCATTCGGATGACTCCCTGTTTAGTCAGTTCATAGAGTTTGATGTTCATGGTTCCTCCGAGTTAAAGTTTTACCCAATCGGTCAGAGTTTTGAGTACCGACAGGGAATTTTGGGAAAAATCCTGTTTGATCATTTTGCCTGACTCCATTATGCAAGAGTTTCGTTATGGGAATTTCCCGGCTCACATGATGCAGCCGGGAAATTCCTCACCGCAAATCCCGGCCGAAAATTAATATTTTTCGCGCTGTTTCAAAAGAAGAAACAAGAGTTGATATGATTCCATATTTTCAGCTTGTTTTTTGGCATATATAGATTTATAGTAAATGATGGAGGACTTCAATGAGCATATCAGAAGAAAAAAAGCTTGCATTTGTTTCTTTCTGCGTGGAAGAGTACAAGGCAAAGATGGGGTGTTCCGGTCAGAAGGTGATCGATTTTTTCAATCGCTGTGGAGTGATTGAATATCTGCTGGAGCATTATGAGGTGTTGCACTCGATGGGAGCACGCGCCATTTTGGAGGAAATTGAAGCCTTCATTCGCAATCGGAGGGAGCAGGCATGAAATTATTCCACGGCGGTCTCATTCCAGTCAAGGAGCCGAAAATTTTATCGGCCGACAGGATCGGAGATTTCGGCATCGGTTTTTACACGACCTCAAGCGAAGAGCAGGCTCGGCGTTTTGTCCAAAGCAAAGCTGCCCGGCAAAATGTGGCCGAAGGCTGTCTTTCGATCTATGATGTGCCGGATGATTTTCTGTACAATGACTTTCTCCAAGTTCGGACATTCAAAGCTGCGGATGAAGAATGGGTTGATTTTGTTTTGAAGAATCGGCGGCAACCGGATTTTTGCCATGATTATGATATTGTTGCGGGGCCGGTTGCGAACGATCAGGTGTACGCCAGTTTTGCTCTGTATGAAAATGACCTGATCTCGAAAGCGGAATTATTGGAGCGGCTGAAAGCCCGTCGGTTAGTCGATCAGATTTTGTTTCATACGGAAAAGTCTCTTTTGATTTTGAATTTTACGGGCAGCGAGGTGATCCGATGCAGGAAATAAACCAGCAGAATTTGCGCTTGCTGATTCCCGGGAAAGCGGCGGGAGTTGCCGGCCTGATTTCAAAGAATACCGGAATGCCGTTGAAAGAGGCATTGCTTCTGTTTTATCGCTCTTCCCTGTATAAGCAACTGGAAAGAGAGGAAACCAAAGTCTGGCATTACAGCCCGGCGCAGCTTTACGAACTGGGATTTCGCAGGCTTTCCCGCCATAAACGGAATGGTCCCGGGCACAGCAAGCTGGCGGCGCATGAAAAGTGGATACTGAAAGCCTGGAATGAGCAGCACATGAGTGCAAGGGCGATTGCCGAGGAATTGCACAGACAAGGCATCGAAACATCACCGTCGAATGTTTGGAAATTCGTGAAAGTACGCAGGAAGAACGAAAGCAGAAAAATAGATTAATTTCCCCCGTTTGGACAAACTGCTTGATTGGAAGTTCCAGCTTTTGCAAAAGCAAATTCCCGGGATCAAAAGATCAGCGGCTGTCCTGCCAGATAGGATTGGAAAATATAATCCGGGTTCTCGAAGAACATGCTGCTGTTGTAGTCATCCAGCTTATCGGCGATCCACGAATTATAAACCTCGACCAAGGCATCTGCAAAATCAATGCCTTTTTCCCGGGCTACCGCAGCAATCAGACGTTTGTAAACTTTGCCGATATCGAAGTGGGATGGCAACGAATAGCGGCACATTGCGACATTGTCGAATGTTCCCGGCTGAATGTGGCACTTTTCCACCAGTTCATCCAATAGTTTATCCATATTCTCATTATGGTAAATATCGGCCAGCTCCAGCAGGTGCCGTATCTTTTCAATTCCGAGAGCATTGACTACGACACGTCGGTGGTTTCTGGTTTTACGTCCGATATATTCGAGCAGAGAACATACGAAAAACAGATCGTTTTCCCGCTGATCTTCACGTCCGGTCATTTGGCAACCTCCTGACTGCTTTGAAAGCTCAAACAGCTCAAGGCCTTTTCTGAACAGAAAGCGATCTGATGAGTCGGATGCTTGAATTTTGCCAGAATCCAGAATTGTTCGCGTGTCAGAATACCGCTGATGAAATCCGCCACATAGTTCCAGATCTGGTCATTGGCCATTGCCCCAATCACAATATCATGCGGATGCGGTTTGCCGTTTCGGCAGGCCACGATGAAATCCAGCCATTCCTCCGTCATCTGGTCGAAAGCAAGGATATCCAGTTGGAGATTCGGAGTGTACTCGTAGGTGTTGACGACCGGAGTATCGAAACGTCTTGACCAGCGCTCTGCTTGAGGCAATAGTTTCGTACAGTAAAAACCCGGTCCGAAATCTTTATTATTTCGACTCGGTTTGACTTCCGGAGTCCGGATTTCACTGTAACCGCCGTGATAGACAATCATTGTCGCAACCTGTTTTCCCATATATCGCAAACTTTGGTACTTCAATATAACATTTGCAATTATATTTACAAATGATACCGGCCCGAATTACGCGGATATTCGCTTGAGGCGGGCAAATGCTTCCGCCGTAATGTCTGCAGCGGCGATCTGGGCGGACTCGCTGCAGATTACGATAGCTTCTCCACCCTGTAATTTTGCCGCTGAACCGTTGACGGCGTACAGCACACCGTCCGATTTGCGGTAGAAAATCTGAATGGTTCCGTCTGGATTTTTGCGTTGTTCCAATTGAATATCGACGATAAGTTCCGTTGGTTTGGTAATTGCTGACAGCATTTCTTTTTCCTCTTGTTCGGCGTAAAATATGATTCTTCATTGCTGAAAAATCAAGATTCGAAATGAAACTTCCGGGATGATTTTTCTTTTTCAGACTTGAGCAGGTAAAAGTGATAAAACACTTTTCGTATTGTCATTGGCAGTTTGTCCGTATGGCATGATAAATCTGTCGCAGCCATTGGTACTGATCCTGATATTTTATCTGCCGCTTGCCGTTGTCAGCCAGAATCTCATCGAAGAGGTAAGAGATCAGCGGCTGACCGTGAAGTGAAACTGAACTGATAAAATGAACCTCCGGAGAAGTTCTGTTGTCGGGAACCACGCTTCGGACTTTCGGCAGTGACCGGTCGAACCGCAACTGAACCATGTTCCGGTTGGCCGGCAGGTGCGGGGGTTCCAACCTGCATAACTGCATCTTCGCTTCCTGCGGCAGCATGAAGAGATAAACGGATTCATATCGTACTCCCTTGAAGAAATCGACCTCATGATTTTCCGGCTCCTCCACCTGCTCAAAAACGTCCCGGTTCTTGCCGATCAATTGTTCTCTCAAATCACAGATGCACAGGGTTTCCAATGTTCGTGTCAATTCAGTCTCCACACGGCAGCTCAATTCATTGATCAGGATTTGTTTCAGAGTCTCTTCCGGCTGCCGGATTGAAGCAATGTGGGCGAAGTAGGTCGGCCAGATATAGGCAACGTCATCATCATAGTAGTTGAGACAGTATTCAATGGAATCCATACCAATGATCCGGCGTTCCTCGGAACTGAATGATATGAATTCAGGAGGCTGCCTCCTGCCGGGAAGGATGAGCTGTTTTTTTATCAGGAATTCGATTCTGCCTGCCTTGAGATCGACATGAGCCATGACGATGGTCCGGCGTCCGTTCTTCATACAGCCTCCGGCATGACGGCTGCCTTCTGTCGGGAAAGCGGCAGGGGCTGTTCCGGTGGCGGCAGCGCCTCCCATAACCAGAGGGTGACATATGAGGCCGGCAGCGTTTCAAGATCGACACCGGAATTCAGGAATTGTGTCTGGATACAGTAACAATAAAATGGATCATGGCCCTGAGTTGCGAGGTGGTTTTCAATCAGTTTTCGTTTGTCTGCACACCGTTGCCATGAAGCCCATTTTCGGAGTTTGAGATTGTTTAAGCGGGCCAGCTTTTGCAAGCGCAGCCGGACACGTTCCCGATGAGCCCGTTCTTTGGCAAGAATCACTCTGCCGGTTTCCAATGCCGTGGGCGTCCAAAACACTTTGGACATCCAGCCCGGGCGATTCTCCGGGTTGTAATCCATCGTCAGATCGACCGTTCCCCGCCAGCGGGCAATCAGATTGCTTTCCGGCAGTCTGTCGAGCTTGAGTATGAGCGTCGGGAACAAAATAATCCGTTCTCGGCTCATCGCTTCGTACACCTCGGCTCTTCTCATGATATCTCCTGTCTTTTTGGTTCTGCGCGCTCAATCGCAGAGCGCGCAGAACAACAGATAGGATAGAAGGGAAAATATTTTTACAGATAGTTTTCATGACATCGGCCGGTTCTATTTGGAGTGGAATTTCCACATACTTCTGCGCTTTCGTTCGAGATTTTGGATTTTCCCCTGAACCTCTTCCCATAGCGTGTCGTCAAGACTGTCCTGCCATTGTTCCAGTTCATGGCGGGAACGAAATATTTTTATTCCCGGACAATTGGCCTGCATTGTTCGAATCGCGGCATCAGCAAAATCGGGAACGGCGGAAAGCGGCAGGATATCCGCCTGATTCCCGCCAGGAAAGTTGAAGCTGAGAAAAACCAGCTCCGCAGAACCGTTTTGTGAATACATACGGAGTTGCCGCCGCCATTTTTCGACTGTCGTTCGGCTGTTTTTATCAGGTTCCGACAACTGGTTTATGGCTTCCCGGAACGCTTTATCTATTATCAGGTAATTGAGGTCGAATTTCGAGGTGCAGAACAGAAACAGGTCATCATCCGCGATCTCATAGACATGATATGGGTGTCCCTCTTTGAAACTGATCAAAGTCAGCATCCGTTTTTTCGGAGGCCGGAAAAAGCAAGCCTCAAGAAGAATCAGGAAGATCGCGGTGATCAACAAAGTTCCCATGACCAACATCGGGAATGCCAGCGGTTCGGAAGAGGCTTTGCGAGTATCGCTTCCCGCGAGCATAATCAGGAGTAGCCCGAGACAGCCCGCTTCCAACACAGGCAGCTGTTTTTCATGCTTCATATTCAATACTCCGGAATTGGCCCCGCTGCAGCCGTACCACTGCCGCGGGGCGGGGTGGGCTATTTGCCGATAATCGGCGCTTTGGTTTCTTTTTCCAGAACCGAGCGGGTATCGAGGGTACTGCCGAGTTCGATCATATCATCCTCCGGCATATCGAATCCCGGAACGATTTCCCGCGGGAGTTCCGAAGGATAAAGCCGCTCCTCTTCGAGTTTGCGGCGCAGCTCTACCGCTTCGCCGAGTGTGGCGAAGCGCAAAAGCCCCGTCCCGGCGTCTTTTTCCTCTTCATCGGTGAGGTGAAAGATTTCGCCGATATCATCAGCCGCCCGAATACAAATGGCATACCTGACCGGTGGTGTCGGAGAATCGCCGTCCCGAAATTTCTCCCAGAGCCGGTAATCACGTTCCGCTTCTTCTTCGGTGTCGAAAGTGAACCGCTCCCGGTAGTTTTCCCTGAGTTCGTCGTGGGTGATTTCCCATGCGGTTTCAGGCGGAAATGGTTCGATATCGTTGAGCTGTACAAAAAATGGCGTGGTTTCAACCGTGAAGCCGAACCTGGGCTTTGCGGGTGGTTCCGGCTCCCGGCCGGGTACTGTGGAGGGGAGTTCGATCTTCTGCTCGCGCAGCCGCACCAGCTCCGGGTAGAGTTCGACGGCATAGCCGCGCGCGATCTCCCGGCCGAGGACATCGGCCCCGGCCAAGACCATATCGTAAAGATAATGCGAAGCCGGCAGCGGCAGCTCCTCCTGAATTTGAACGCGGGCGATGGCGCCGCCGATCCGGCGGGCCTGGATCAGAAAATCGAGGCGGTTGCGGGAGCCGGCATCCATTTGTGGATGGGCGGCAGCGGCGGTTTCCGCCGGAAGTTCCGGCACAGGAAGTTGACGAAGTTCCGCCAAGATTTTTTCACGCAGCGGCGCGGACTGAAAACCGTCCTCCTGGCGATGCAGCCCTATTTCACAGGTGAGTTTGTCGATGAGTTTCCGGTAATGTTCCATCATTGAAATGCCTTTCTTATTTGATTTGACTGTTGCGCAGAATGTCGAGAGCGGCGTTCCGCGATATCATGGCGGTTTCGTAATCGGGAAATACCTGAGCGTACAGGTCGTAGCGGGGAAGCGAAATCATCTCCGACTTCTCGCCTCGGGCGGCCGGCGTGATTTCGCCGATCTCCACTCGACCGTCGGAAAAATAGCGCTCGCAGTAACGCGCGGGTTCCGGGGATTTTTCGATTTCGGATGCGCAATGTTTCTGATTGGCGAGGAAGCCCCATACCATCGAAATGGGCGTTGCCAGTTCGGCTTCCACCTTGCCGCAGCCGCGTAATGCGAGAGAACCGGCCATGGCCCGCCGCGATTCACCGGCTTCGGCTTCCGCTCGCGACAGGATGATATTCCGGAGATAGTGATGCGCCCGGTTCCGGAAAATCTCCTGATTGGTCTCTTCTTCGCGGGTCAGGGAGAGTTCAAGGAGCGTGACGAACAGCTCCATCAGGAAATAGCGTTTTTCGACATCCGGTTCCTGCTGGAGAAAATCGCAGATGTAATTCCGGACGCCGACGCTTTTCAGAACCGGGTTGGAGAGCGCGGAACGGATCAGCCGCAGGCGCCTGTCCGCCAGTTGGAAGATTTCGATGAATCTCTCCGGCAGGAATCCCGGCTCCGTCTGCATCTCCAGTTCGAGGTTCAGGAACTTGAAGAAGACGCAGTGAAATTTTCCGGCGCACTGCCAGAACTTCAGGTGAAGCCGATCCCATTCGCTCGTCAGTTCCATGATGCCGGTCAGCCCCCATTCTTTGATGGTGTGGTGATACTCTTTGTCGGCAGCCAGATGCCAGACGATCTTGAACGGCGGCGTGATGCCGTACAGCTCGTCCAGAACGGCAGTGCGGCATCCTTTGCCGGTGAGCTTCGCGTGGACGGCCTTGCGCTTGAGCATCAGCAGGAATCCCTGCAGCTTGTGGTCGAACACGTGGGTCTGGAAACAGTCGTTGATCAGTAACATGAATGGAACTCCTTTGTTTGATTGGGTTTGGGAAGTAAAATCAACTGCCGCGATCCGCCGGGAGCAAGATCGAGCCAGCCGGTTCGTTCTTTTTCCGGGGAACACAACAGTTCGAACATAAATTCTCGGATGGTTCTCTCGACGGAGCTGCGAAGCTCGCGCGCACCGTTGCGCGTATTGTCGATGGAGCGGATCGTCTCCTCGATCAGATCGGCCGAAAAGCCCCTGATGTCGATCCGGTGCGTTCTCCGGTAGACCGGAAGCAGCTGCGCATAGAATTTACGGGCGATCAGCCGCAGGTGTTCCGGTTTGAGCGGCCGGAAGATCAGGATTTCATGGTTGAATTTGCCGAAACGGGCGACGAATTCAGGAGAAAATCGCTCTTTCAACTGCATCTCCAGACTCTGCTGCAGCCGACGTTCGCTGAGGTGTTTTGCGCTTTGAAAAAGGTGAGCGCCGATATTGGAGGTGGCGATCAGGAAAAAGCGTTCGAGATTGTAGGTGCGATTGTTGTTGAGCGTGATCCGCGCGGCATCCAGCTGCTGCAGAAGGATCGTGAAAAGCTGCGGATGCGCCTTTTCGATTTCATCGTAAAGGATGATGCCCTCGTCGTTCTCTTCGAGGAAGCGCCCAAGACGGCCCGGAGATTTTCCGCCGGGAGTACCGAGCAGGTTGACCAGCGCCTCCTCTCCGGCCTGGCGTGAAAACTCCGACATATCGAGCCGCAGCAGCCGCGCATCGGACGAACCGTACATGAACTCCGCCGCGGCCCGGACGGATTCCGTTTTTCCCACACCGGTGGGACCGAGTAAAAACAGGGTTCCGCGCGGTCGGCCGGGAGTACTGAGTTGGCACCAGCCGTATTTGATGCAGTCGGAAAACGACCCGATGACGATCTCCTGTCCGATGATCTGCCGGCGCAGAAAAGTTTCCAGGCGACAGCTTTTCTCGACGACTTCCCGCATGGTGTCTTTTGAATCTTTGTTCAGGTTTCTCATGGTTAACTAACTCATAAAAATTTTAAATTTTGTTGAGATTTGCTCTTGATGTTTTGAATCCGGGATGCTTTATTGATATCGCATAAAGGCCATCTATTCTAAAATTAAATTAAACACATATCATCTTTATTTCAAGTGAATAGCAAAAATAAATCAAATAAAAATCGACAAAAATAAATCATATATAACCATTATATATCACGGTTATTTATCGTTACAACAGCAACGATAAAATAGTAGTAAATAATAACGATAAAACAGACAAGGAGCGGATAAGATGAAAATGTACCATCGGCTTTCCGACAAAGTGAAAGGCTTCGTGATTTCCGTTGTGATCCTGGGAATGTCGTGGCGTTCGGATGCCTCGATTCAACAGGTGACGCTGGACCAGGGCCTCGGTTTTGTGGGGTATTTCATAATCGGGATGATCATGCTGACGAGCCTGATTCTGATCGGAGTCGGCGGATATCAGCTCAGCCAGGATTCCGGACGCGGTAAAATGACGATCGCCGGCGGCGTACTGACCCCGGTGTTTCTGGCAGTGGTCTATTGGATCTTCAAAAATGTCCTGAACATCGACCTGAATTTCATTTCCAATCTGTGAGGAGCCGGATATGAACGAGGAAACTTTGATCGTAATCAACCGCAATCCCGGCCAGACGGTTCACTCGGTAGTGAAGCTGTTCGGCATCCGCATCCGGGGCAACAGCGTCTACATCTTTTTCGGCGGCCTGCTCGTCGGGGTGCTGCTGGCCATGGCGGCTTATCAGGTCAGCATCCTGCTGGCGGCAATTCTGCTGGTTGCGCCGGCAGTTGCCGCGGTCGTTTTCATCCAGATGTTTGTGGTCAACAAACCGCGCGGTTATTTCGGCTTCTGGCTTGAGGAGCGTTTTCGCGGTTCCAAACTCAATCCGCCGCAGAAAGCAGGAGGTAACCATGCGTCTGCCTAATGCGTACATCGTGCAGACTGCGAATCCGCAGGAGAGTTTTCTGGTCTACGAAGAACTCAACTCCAAGGGATTTGCAGCGAAAGGATACCGGCTTGAGGTGCCGAATCTCGACAATGTGGGCAATGCGCTGAAGAACGATCTGTTCATGCGCCTGTCCGGCTGGCTGGCCTCGCAGAGCCTCGACAAGCGCATCCAGATCCGTTACACCCGGGATGCGGACTACCGGGATATTCTGGAACGGTACAAAGAGGACACGGAACAGTATGCCGCCGATCTCTGGAGCCGGAAAATCCGCTCTGAGAATTATGATGATTTCATGCGGCGGATTGCGGAACGCAGACTGTACCGGGAGTATGTTTCCGTATATTTCAGCCGGGAGCTGAGTCAGTTTATCGGTTCGGATTTCATACCGGAACAGGAACAGGACCGGAAACAGTTTGAACGGGAAGTGACCACCGCCTTTGAAGCGGACCGGACGGAACTGCAGCAATTTTTGAATCAGCCGGTAACTCCGTTGGATCACATCGGGCTGTACAAGGAATACTACCGCGCGGTCAATAAATCGGCGTTCGATCTGGATATCGATTACGAGGCGGATTTTGAGGCGGATCTCGCCGGAATCTACCGTTGCGGCTATGCCAAAACTTCTTCCGATCCCGGTGCGGCAAGTTTTCACTCGGACGGCTATTTCCACAATATCTTCACCCTGCACGATTTCCCGAAAAGCGACCTGACGCCGTTCGCCGGCAACCGCCTGCTGGGAAACGATATCCAGAATTTGACCATCGCGGTCAATATTGAACCTTTGGACAAGGAGAAGGTCATTGAGCAGAAACAGAAGCACTGGCGCCGGGTGCGTGCGGACCTGCTGGAAGAAGAGAGCGAAGTTGCGGCTTCCGCCGGTCTGGATGAGCTGACCGAACACATTTACCGGCTCGGCAAGGGCGAGGATTCCCCTTTCCGGATTGAGTATGTGATCCATACCTGGAATAAGGATGCTGCTGAATTGCAGAGCGACAGCATGATTTTGCGGCAGGCGGCGACTTCAATGCTGACCTCGCTGGACTCCTACGAACTCGGTCTGCAGTCCATGCACAATTTCCTGAAGACGCTGCCGGGATACACCTGGTATAAGCGGCATGATGCGGCACTGGACTGTATGCACCGCCCGCTGGCGGCCATGCTGCCGTTTTCCTGTTCATTTGTCGGGAAAGGCGCGGAGGGAAATATTCTGTTCGGAGGCGATCACTGCAATCTGATGACCTTTTCGTTTTTCGACGGCGACACGCCGCAACATACATTGTGCCTGGGGCAGACGGGATCGGGAAAATCGGTCAATTTCGTATCGATTCTCTCGCAGGCATACTACCAGTTTGCCAAAGTCGTGATCATCGAAGAGGGTGGCAGCTACTACAACCTGACGCGGCTTAACGGAGATGAGGCACAATATATTGTGATCGACCCGAATGCCAACCAGACGTTGAACTACTTTGACACCGGCGGCCTGCCGCTGACTCCGGGACAGCTCGAATTTGTGACGGCGTTCCTGACCGCCATGTGCGGCGAAAGCAGCGACTTCGAGGTGATTCAGGACCGGACCGCCCTGATCAGCCCGTTCGTCGCGGCAGTCTATACGGATGCGTATGTCGAATGGCGCAACCGGAACCGGAAGGGGCTCGAACGGGCTGCCCGGATGGCGCTGTCCGTGGAAAAACTGATTCCGTCCATGCCGATCGACCGGAACACGGCGCTCGACGCCTGGCTTGAACTGCGGGATGCGTTGGCAGCCCCGGCGGAGAGTCCGGATGCGAGCCGGCACCGCCTGCAGGAACTTTACAAATCGTGGACGATCCGGGAACTCAATGACTACATCATCGAAGATCCGGAGATGCTGCGCAATATTTCGTATGCATATATGACGAAGTCGGATATGCCCTATCACAGTCAGCTGGTGGAGGCGCTGCGCGAAACTTCACTGCTGCATCTGGATCGTTCCGACCTGAACCGGATTGCGGCCCGGCTGGCGGTCTATTCCGTTGAAAGCGGCAAAGGCAGTCTGTTCGACGGAGAAACGACGGTCGACCTCGGCAAACGGTGGGTTCACATCGAACTCGGGAAAATCGCGCAAAGCGGTTCCGTACTGCGGAATCTGGTCGGAATTGTGGTCAACAATCTGGTGATGAACCAGATCATCAATATGCCGCGCGGCAGCGCCAAGCTGTACTTGTTTGAGGAGCTGGCCCGATTGCTCGCGACGGTTCCCGGAGCGGCGGAAATCGTCAAGCAGTCTTATGCCCAGTTGCGGAAATACAAGTGTGTGGCAGTCACGATCACGCAGTCCGCAGCCCAGATGACGCAGAGCGGCGTGGGGCAGATCGTGATGACGCAGAGCAAACAGTTTCTGTTTTTGCGCAATACCGATGCGGCCGAACTGCGGCTGATCACGAATTATGTGCCGCTTTCGGAGGATGCTCAACAGAATATCCGGAATTTCCCGACGCCGGAACATCTGCCGCCGGGCAGGAAATTTTCCTCGTTCCTGCTGGTTGCGCAGCGGGCAGGCTGGCCGTTGTGCGGCGTCGGGCGGAATTACGCTTCCGCGGCGATTCTGGCGGCCGCGGCGACCTCGGGAGGGCTGCACAGTCGGCTGGAACGGCTGATGAAGGAACTTCAGGCGCAGAATACGGGATTGCCGTTTGCCGAACTGCTTTTGAGGGCAATGGAAATCGCGACGGTTGACAATACGCTGTTTTCGATCCTCGACCGGATCGAAAAACTCGGCAATGAGCAGATCAAATCTCTGGTGATCGACGCCAGAATTGAATTCAAGAATCAACAGAAAAGGGGGACAATGATATGAAAAACAATCAAGGCAATCACCGGAGCTTGAAATGAAAATTTCAGTTCTCAATGAAGGCATCAAAATATCAATCAGTTTACAGGAGGCATTATGTTAAAACACTCATTGCTTACGACAGCTCTCACAGGAATCATGCTCTGCAGCCATGGAGCCAGAGTATTTTACCAGTCCGAGGGGGCTGCACGGAGCTACCAGATTCCGGTGACGGCGGACCAGGTCGGCCATACCGCCACCTTTCTCGGGTGCGCCCAGCGGTTCAACGACAATTATCTGCACATCGTGATCTACCTGACCGATCCGGAGGGGACCCGGCTCGGCCAGACGATCCTCGACACGAAGGTAACGGCGAGCATCAGCCTGATCAAAACGACGCAGCTGATCGAGGGAAATTACGTCTTTGCGGAAACCGGCAACGGCGACGATCCCACCCGCGGCGAGATGGTGATGGCGACGGCGATCGACTGGGACGCCCCCGGCGACGACATCGGCAATCTGCAGGAGTCCTGGAATCAGATGCTTGACGATCTCAAGGATGAACTGAGCGGCGAGCTGGACTCCAAGACAGCGGAACTGCAGGGGAAAATCACAGAGCTGCAAAAGCAGTTGAATGACGCAATTTCCAAACACGATGCGGATCAGGCGGCAATCCTGAAGAAGATCGAAGAGTTTCAGAACGAGATTTCCACCTTGGAAACGGAGCTGAAAGCCAGGATTGCAGAGTTGGAAAAAGCCAAAGGCGAGCTGCAGGCGGAACTAGATCAGCTTCGTGCGGATCATGAAAAGGATATTGCGGCACTGAATGCCCGGATCAATGAACTGGATTCCAAGTACGGAACCGAGATATCCAGGATTCAGAACATGATCACGCAGCTCACACAGAACATGGAACAACTTGAAGATCGCTTTTCCGCGACCGACGAGGAACTGAAAGAGAAAATCGAACAACTTGAAAAAGAACAGGACGAAATTCGGCAGGAGATTGCCGATGGCAATCCCGAACTGAACGCCAAACTTGATGCTCTTGAAAAACAGCAGCAGGAGTTGGAAAACAGGCTGAATGAGGAAACGGAGGCGCTTCGTGGCGAGATTTCCGAGCTGAGCAAACAGCAGAACCAACTCCGGCAGGAACTGGAACTCGCGAAGATCAAGCACGACAGCGATATCGCGTCGATCCGGAGCCGGATCGATTCGGAAACCGCAGTGCTGAAAGCAGCGCATGAGGCGGATATCAAACTGCTTGAACAGTCGATTTCCAATCTGGATTCCAAATACGCGGCCGAATCCGGGCGGCTGAATGATGAACTGGATAAGACCAATGACCAGCTGGCAGAACTGGAAAAGGCGTATGCGGCCGGCAACAAGGAGCTTGAAAGCGAGATCGATGCACTGAAGCTGGATCAACTGTCGCTATCCAACCGGATTGCGAATCTGGAAGCGACGCATTCGCATGATGTTTCCTCGCTGCAGTCGCAGATCAACGAGAAGAACGCAACGTTGAACGACAAAATCGACAGCGCCGTGGCCGATCTGCGTCAGGAGCAGCTTGCCGCCGAAAACCGTTATCGGGAGCAGGTTCGGGAGCTGAATGACCGCCTTGTCGGTCTGGAAGCGAAATTGGACGCCAAAGTCGACCGCCTGACCGATGCGGACCGAAAACTGTATCAAGAGATCGTCGCTCTGCGCGAAAAGCTGGCGGGACATCAGGCAGAACTGGAAGCGGTCAAAGCGGCCCATGAACGGGACATCGCCGCTCTTGAGGAGCAGTACCGCGAACTTGACGCCGGATATCAGGCCGACAAGGCGGAACTCGATTCCCGGATTGCCGAAATTGAGACCGACATCGCCGGGCTTCGTGAGAAGCACGAGGCGGATGTCGCGGCTATCCGCGCGGAAATTGACGAGGCCGCGCAGGGACTCAACGAGGAAATCAAAACCCTTTATCAGGAACTCGCGGCACAGAAAGAGGCGATGGAAGTTCATAAACAGGAAGTGGTTCAGGCGATAGACCGTATCCAGCAGCAGATCGCCTTGCTGGATGAAGCAATCAACGAACGGATCGCCGGCCTTGAAAACCGGATTCGCTATTCCGTCTATTCGGATGAGAAACTGGCCGAATTGAAAAAGGAATACGAAGAGAAAGCTCGGGAAAAAGAAACGGAAATCGCCACGCTGGATATCGAAATCAAGAGACAGCAGGAGGCCGGTCAGGATGTAACGTTGTTGATTGAGCAGCGCAACCGAGCGCTCACGGAGCTCGAAAAGCTGCGGAATGAACTCAAGGATATCGAGTTTGCGATTGTAATTCGCAATGATGAGTCCGAATTCGCAGTTCACGAGGCTGAAATTCTGCAGTTGAAGAAAGAACTGGCCGCGTTGCGAAATTCGACTGATGCTCTGATCAAGGACCTGCAGCAGCAACTGATCGACACCGAGAAGAAACTGCTGGCGTTGATCGAGGAAATCAAGGCCGGCGCCGCAGGCGAAAATCAGGAACTCCGGCAGGAATTGGAAGCGTTCAAGGAACAAGTTCTCGAATTGATTGAGAGTCTGCAGGCCGGCCAGACCGGAGGCGACGACGCCTTGAAGCAACTGATTGAGGAACTGGACGCCTCCCACAAAGAGCTGCTGGCGAAATTGGAACAGCAGTTTGCAGACCGTCTGGAGGAGCTGAAGGTTCAGCAGGACAAGCAGTACGACAATCTCCGGACAACGATAAGCGATCTTGCCCTGCAGCAGCGATACTCCAACGGCGGCTTTTACGAGCGCAACTCTTATCAACTGCCGAACATCGAGTCTGAAGAAGTGCCGGCGGATAATCGCGATCTTCGGGTAAGTCCCGATAAAACCCTTGAAATGGAAAATTTTTAATGGAAGGAACTGAGTATGAAACGAATTGTGATGATGGTCTGTGCGGGAGCAATCGGAACGGCGGCATTGTGCGGCTGTTCGTCGAGCCAGTTGGCGAATACGTCAGCTTCCGGCCTGCTGGCCCCGGCCCTCGGGCTCGGCGGCGGACTGGCCGGATTGTATGCGACCGAGGATGAGGATATCGGCACGCAACTGGCGGCGACCGGAGCCGCCGCGGCAGGAGCTTTCCTGCTCGGCCAGTTCATTGAGAACGACTTCAAGGAAGAGAAAGCCAAAGAGTACCGGGCCGGTTACGACCTCGGCCGGGCGAACTCCATCAAGGAACTGTACTGGCTGACGCAGCAGCTTCACCGAGCGCAGGACGGTGAACAGCCGCAGATGCAGATGTATGAACTGCCAATGCAGTACCCGGCCGATGGCGCGAAATATGTTCCGGATACGGTCTATCTGCCGGTCGTCAAGTAGGAGATGCAACGATGAAAATGGCGAAATATACCGCTGCAGTCCTGTTTGCCGCGCTTCTCTGTGCCCCGCCGCCGGCGATGGCGTTTCTGCAGGAAGTGCATGACAGCGTGATCTACGTGCACAACACGATCAAGGCGATTCAGGACGAAGCTTATCAGCAGATGGCATTGGATATCGGCGCCGACCAGCTCGGAACGACCGGCGAAATCCTGAAAACCAGCGTGGACACGCTGAAAGTCACCAAAGATACTTTCGATGTCTGCAAGGACACTTACGATACTGCGATGGATATCTCCGGCTACATCGGAGACCCGATGAAGCTGACTTCCTACCTGAACTCGCGCTTCTGGCACGAGAACGAGATCTCCGCCGCGCTGAACATCACCCGCGACGCGATGGAAATGGCCGACGGCGATGTCGCCTATACCGGCGAAATCGAATCGATGCTGCATCAGGTCGATTACGCGGTCGCCGACGTTCAATTGAAGCAGTCGGAGAATCTGGCGGAAACTCAGAAAGGGGCGATTGCGGTTCACAAGTTCATGGCGGAATGGGGGCCGAAGGCGCTGATTCAATTGGCCGACCTGAACCGGGAGGACCAGAAATACAATCCGCGCGAATCCTCGCTGACGGAAATGCAGTACGCAGCTTACCGAAATGGAATCTGGCAGTCCAACACGCTCGGGCAGATGTTCGCGGCACAGACCGCCCACTCCGCAATGGTGGCGCAGCAGCTCTACATGGAAAATTCCCGCACGGATCAGGCGGACTACGACCGCGCCAAAGCGATCTATGACAACCGGAATCTGACGGAAGCCGGGAAAGCGGCGCTTGAGTCCAAAGGGGCCATATCCGGCAATTTCATCGACGCAATTCTGGGAGATGACGAATGAAACCGGAAATGGCGTTGCAAAACATCATGCAGGTGATGGTCGATATTCTGGACAAGATGCACATGGTCTGTCTGGCGTTCGCCCTGCTGCTGATCCTGCTCTCCGTCTACCGACAGTATTCGCAATTCGGGGAGTTCCTCGGCTTGAAATACATGGCGGGCGTACTGCTGACGATCGTCCTGATCGGGCTGTTTCCGGAACTCTCGGATTACCTCTTCCGGGCCATGTTGAAGTGGGGGCGGCAGGTCACTGCCGAAGCGGAGGCGGTGATGAAGGTCCTGTTCGATATTGAAATCGACGGTGCGTGGTATGACTCGATCGTCGTGGGGATTTCGAGCGTGATGTACAAAGGGGGCATCTGGATCGGCCGCTTCATCCGGGAGATCATGGTCATCGTGCTGTGCGGTTTGTTCCTGATCCTGAAAACCTTGTCGCCGATCTTCATTGCGATGCTTGCCGTGCCGGAAACCAAGAGCGTTGCGATCAATTTCCTGACCGTGGCGTTCGGATTGGTGATGACGCCCCTTTGCATGTTGTTCGGCGACCTTGCGATGATCTGGGTTGCGGCCCAGATGTGGGAGCAGACCGGGATGCTTGCCGCCGTCATGGCAGCAACCGGAAGCCTGGCCGGCGGCGCGGTCGGCGGAAGCCTGACGGTGCTGGCGAGTTCGCCGCCCGGAGCCATCACGGTTGCCGCCGGAGCCGCCGGGGCGCTGATCGCTTTCGTGTGCGTGTTTGTCCTGTTGTGCGTGGTGATGTATGTGGGAATCCCGTGGGCCTGCATTTCACTTTTCCGCGGAGCGGGAATCGGCAATGCGCTGGCGATGTCGCTCAATACCGCCTCCAATGTGATGGCAGTGGTCAGAACCGGCCAGACTGCCGCCAGATCGGCGCCGGGAGGGCTTGGAACCGTTTCAAAGGCGTTGCACGCCAAAGGCGCTGCGGCCAATCCGGCCGGAGCCGCCGGGGCGGGAGGCTCCCCGGCCGGAAGGGAGGAAGCATGAAACGGTCACTGTTTGTCTTTCCCGGCCGGATTCTCGTTGAAGAACAATGTCTCCGGAGCGGGCGTGGAGTGCTTGCGGATATTTTCCCGTTGAATCCGGTGGATTCCCCGGGCGTCTTTGATCGCCTGCCGGCGTCTCGCCTCTTTCCGGTGTTCGGCCTCGGCCTGCTTTTCCATAAGCTCGGTCTGGCGTTTGATGTTTGCCTTGCTTTCGTCGGATTCACCGCAGCCGCTGCAGATTGCTCCCAGCAGGATTCCGGCGACAAGGGGGGGAGAGGATCATGGTTTTCTTCATGGCAGTTCCTTTCATTGGAAAAGTTGTTACAAACGGGTCTGCCCGTTCACTGATCAGAACGGGCAGACCGGAAAGGCACTATATGTCTGCAGAAATTTATCATCCCACTGCCTGTGAACTGGTTTGCCGGGAACGTCGGTTACTCGTTTTCTGGATCGTCTATCATGCCGTCATCTGGATTGCCATTGCATTGGGCGCGTTTTTCGCGGTCCAGTATATGACCATGCCGGACCGGGTGCTGGTCCTGGGACGCGACCGCAATATCTACCTGGGCAATTCCGCACCGGTGGAGTCCCGGATCGTAATCGAGGACATCGCACTGCGGGCGGCCTATGCACTGCTGTCGCGCCGGTACGATTCCCGGGACGACCGGCTGCTGGAAATGGTCTGTACGAAGCGCGGTCTCGGGCGGGCGCGCAATTATCTGGACAGCACCCGGGAGCTGTTCGAGCGGCGGATGCTGATGCAGGAGATCGAACACTGTTCGGTCGAATACGTCAGTTCCGGCGGCGGATATTTCGCTCTGGTCAAAGGGATTCTGAACCTGAGCGGCATCTATTTCGGCTATCCGCACATTCAGAAACGCGACTTTGCACTGCTGATGCGGCTGGAACGCTCGGCTTCGGATTTCGAGCTGCCGTTCCGGGTGGAAGGACTGAAACTTTACGAGGAGGAACATCAGGATGAATGATCCGAGTTATCGCAATTGGAACCGGTGGCTGCTCCGGGGAGTGCTGGTCTATGTGCCGCTCTCTTTCCTGACTCCGCTGCTGATGTACCAGTTCCGGGACAACAATCGTCTGATCGTGATCGACGGGCGGAATTCATACCATGTCACGAAATACGCCTCGCAGGAACAACTGGTCCGGCTCTATGAATATATGGCAAGGCTGGGGACCGATGCGCTGCTGATGCGGAACCCGGCGGGGCTGGACCGGCCGGAACTCTTCGATGAGATGTATATGGGACAGGCCCGGCAGAAGGCGCTCGACCTGCTCAAGGCTGAGGCGGAGAATTTCGGAAAACAGGAGCTCCACCAGAAAGCGGAGATTCTCGGAATTCAGGTGCTGGAGGCCGACAGCCGCACCTCGTTTTTGAAAATCTCCGGGCAGCTGCTCCGCAACTCCGGCAGGAACCTCAACGCTTCCGCGGAAATTCTGCAGTTCGAGCTGTCGATGAATCTCGTGGTCAACTACGACCTCGGAAAAAATGCGGTTTATCCGTTTGTCGTTTCCGATATCAATTTCAATCAGCAATCAATCAGAAAGTAGAGGTGACACATGATGTTGAAAAGTAACATGTTCTGCCGGTTCGGATTCCTGCTTGCCCTTGGCGGGCCGATGTTCTGTCCCGCCGGGGAAAGCCCGGAAAGGCAGATCAGGGAGACGAACCAGTTTCAGGAGTATGTGCTGGCGCAGGGGGAAGTCTACAAAATCTATGTTAAAAAGGACGACGGCGTGACGACTGTGACGTTTCCGTCCGCCATCTCCAAGATCGCCGGGGTGAACGTTTCCACCGATGGAAGCACCGATTTTCAGATTTCCGCGCAGCCGGGCGGCTATTACTTCAATCTGGCGGCGCTGAAGGAAGGCGCTGCGGGAACTTTGACTGTCGTATTCAACCGCAAGACCTACATCCTGTATCTGGTGCAGGACAACGCCAAAGCGTTCGCCGCCGTCAACTTCGCCGGCGGCTCCGGCGGCGGTCCGGAGGTCGTCGGCCGCTCCGGCGGCGTAACACCGGCAAGACTGCTCTCGCTGATCGATATGGCCAAGGCATACGATCTGCTTATGCAGCGCTATCCGACCGAGTTGCGGGATACGAAACGCTCGACCGCCCGGGCGGTGTTTCAGTTTGAAAAGTTCCGGCTGGAGCTGCTGGAAGTGATCCGGTTCCATCATGAGGACACCCTCGTTTTCAAGGTCTTGCTGCACAATGATACAGACGAGGAGATTCTCTATGACAAGTTCAGCTTTTCGGTTCAGGCGGGGAATCGGACTTATCCGATGAGCGCCGCCGACGCCACCGGCGTGATGCCGCCGCAGAGTGCCACCTATGCGTTCTTCACCGTCACCGGTACGCCGGAGGGACGCCGGAACAATCTGGCTCCGGATAACGATTTCAAAGTCGGAGTGACGGCACAGTATATGGAAACAGCGCCGCTTACGGTGGTACCGGAACAGCCGGACCGAGCCGAAGCGAAGATGGACCGACATCTCGAAAAGCTCACGGATTCCGTGGAAAAGCTGTTGGTACAGCAGGCCGTTCCCGCTCCGGCGGCAGAACCTGCTGAAGAGGAGAACGCCGGGAAACTCCCGGAAACACCGGAGAAGATCGAGTGGTGGGACTTTTCGGAGTTTCCGTCGAATCTGGCTTTTCTTATCAATTGGATGTGATAAGGTTAAGGTGACATCATGAATTTGCGGGAATTCTTCAAGAAATTGCGCAGTCCGCTCGGGACCTCTCTTTTGTTCCTTGCGGCAATCGTCACACTGGCCTTCTCGGCAGTACCGTTCCTGATCCGGAAAGATGCCGGTACATTCCAGGTCGTCCGTTCAGAAAGCGGCGAGGCGAGCTTCAATATCCCCGGCAAGGCCAAAGCGATTTCCGCCGCGGCCTCAGCGGAGCGGCAGGCCGGTTCCAGTTCCGAAACGGTTGATCTTTCCGAAGAACCAGACCGAACCGGCAGGCCGCTGCCTCCTTCCGACTACCGCACTGCGTCCGGGGAACGGAGTCCGGGGTTCACGTCCCGAACTTCTTCCCTCGACCGCAGTCGGAGCACGCCGGTTCAGGGATCGAAAATCACGATCATCGACGGCGAGTCCGGTGCCGGGCGAAGCAAAGAGTTCGTTTCGGACCGCTTCGCACCCTATGGCCGGCTGCTGGCCTGCAAAATGATCAATACCGTCGAGAGCGGCGATGCCGATACGCCGCTGATCGCGGTGGTGATGGAGGATCTCTGGTGGATCAACGCCAAAGGCGAAAAGAAACTGATCATCCCGGCCGGAACCGAAGTGTTCGGCAAGGTCAACGGCGCCAAGCCGCAGCGGAACCGCCTGACCACGGACGGCAATTTCGTGTTGGTCTGGCAGGCCACTTCGGACATGGTTGGTTTTGAATTGCAGCTCAAGGGGATTGCATTGGAAAAGTCGACCTATCCGGACAACCGGATGCTGGCCGCGATCACCGATATGAGTGCCGGAATCCCCGGACAGGTGATTTCAAATGAGAATTTGTCCAAGTTCCTGATGTACACTCTGGCATTCGGACAGGGACTGGCGCAGGGATACCAGACCAACGAAGTCTATACCGACAGCGGCGTTACGATTACGACCCAGGACGGAACGACGAAAAACGCGATGGCCCGCGGCGCGGAAACGCTGGCGCAGGTGATGCTGCAGGATGTGTCGCAGATGATTGCGAAAGAATCCTACTATATCCGGGTCGCCAGCGGAACTGAATTCTACATCTTCGTTCAGCAGGTCATCAATCTCGATGACGCCCAGATCGCGGATACTCTGCTCAATAAGCTCGAAGAACAGAAGATTCAGGGGCCGCAGAAGCCTTCGTATAAAAACGTGCTGAACGCCTTTTCCGGCGGGAAACAATAATAATGAAAGGGACAAGAAGTATGAAGAAACCACTGTGGATGATCGCGTGCGCCTCCCTCGTCGCAGGTTCCATCACCGGATGCAAGACGGAAGAACCGCTGCCGGAGCCTCCGAAGGAGTATATCCATGTGCCGGTACAACTGGTGGCCGGAGCCATTCCGGGCGGCAGTCAGGAGAAGATCATGTCGAACCCGAATCTACGGGCTTATGCAGTAGGGCGATACGTTGATCCGCATAAGCGTGTAATGCATGAACAACACTCCGTCTACCGGGTGGAGAAGCTGCCGGAGTGGAACCTGCTTCCGCAGCCTGACGCCGATCCGGTGCTCCGGGCTCAGAAGATGCGGCAGGAACGGTATGCGGATGCCGCGACCGGCCAGATCGAACGGGCTACTGCGGAAATCCATGAGATGCGCCAAACCGTCCTGATGCTTCTCGAAAACAGGAACGCCCAGAAACAGCAGGCCGATACGCTGCTCCGGAATTTTGAAACCCTGAAAAAGCAGTACGGCGTCCTGTCGAGAAACATGGTCAAAACCTCCGAATTCGTAAACTCTCTGGAGGGTGAACTCAAGAAGCTGAAGCAGGAAAATGAAGTTCTGAAGCTCCAGCAGAAAAAGCGCGAGCTTCCCGCCGCCTGTCCGCCGGAGGTGCGCCAATGAAAAAACAGTGGGTTCCTATCCTGATTCTGGCCTGGCTGATTCTCCTGACCGTCTGCATGATTCTGGTCCAGATGCGGACCGGCGTCGTCGATGAAATCCTCGATGAACAGGATCGGCAGGCTGGAATCCTGATCAAGCAGTCGGAGATTCTGGCACTCAATACAGTCCTTGTCCGGGCGCTGGTCGAACAGGTGCGGTCCGGCAGGGAAAACGTGAAAGATGAGGTGACATTAAGACTGGAGGAACTGCCGCAGTAGCGGATGATTCGGAATGCGGAGGACTGGCCCGCGCTCCTCCGCATTCCGTCAGGTGATCGGCATCCGGAAAGCGTGATAAAAGAACACCTGAGGAAAGGAGTTTCACTATGAAAAATATCACTTGCGGGCAGAAGGAACAGCTCTCCGTACTGTTCCGGAGAGGACAGTTGAGCGGTTTGCCGGTGCGGAATCCGGCGGAACTTTCGGAGGCTGCCGCCGCCCGGCTGATCGCTGCGGCGGCGCAGGTGCCGTTCGGAACGTACCGGCTGGTTTCCGAACGGATGCGCCAGCGGCTGCTGAAGCTGCGCGAAAGCAAACGGGTGCGGTTTGAGGATTGTGAACTTGAATTCATGACGGAGGATATCGCCATGGGACTTTGCTGGGTTGCCGGCCGGCGGGAATACCGGGATACGGCGCCGGCTTTGAGAATACTGCATCAGCGGGTCAGGAAGATGGTCGCCAAAGGCTTCCTGGAGTACATCCCGAACTGGGAAATCTGCCTCCTCGACGCCGACGAGGCGGACCGGCTGATCGCCGAAGGCGAGCGGAAAGTTGCCGCGCTGCTGGAGAAATAGAGGGTTTGAAGGTATGTCGAAATTTGTGATGATCGCTGGAACAAAAGGAGGGATCGGCAAGACTTTGATTGCAACGTTCCTCGCAGACATCGCTTCGGAGCACGGATTCCGTCCGGTCCTGTTTGACTGTGATAACGAAAACCACTCCCTGAGCAATGCCTGCGGGGGCGTTCCGGAGTTTGAGCTGGCCGATATCGATCCCGAATCCGCCGAAGAAACGGATTATCCGCTGGATTCGGCGGTCAACCGGATCGCGGAGCTGGAATCCGCGAAAGACAGGAAAAAAGAGTATTTTTATTTGCTGGACATGAAAGCTGGAACGAGCGGCTCCACGATCAGGTGGCTGGAGGCGTTTCCGTTTGAATATATGCGGCAGCTTGCGGTTGAGGTGTATCTGGCCGGATGCGTGACCGCCGACATTGACAGCTGCCTGACTTGGGGCAAGTGGCTGCGGGAATACGCTCCTCTGGCCCAGGCGGGAGTCCTGCGTTTCCTCCTGGTCAGGAACCACGTGGCCGGAGACCGTTTCGATTTCTACGACGACAAGCTCAGACCGCTGCAGGAGAGCCGGGAGCTGCGGAGCATCGTGATCGATTTCCCGGAACTCAGCGGCAGGTATCTGAAACTGATCAAGGATTACCGGACCAGTTTCGGACAGGTCGCCCGGAACCGGACGGCAATCGCTTCTTTCGGGTTTATGGACCTGCACCGGATTCGGCTCTCATTTGAAAAAATCAAAACCGGTTTCGACGGGCTTTTCAATCCCGGTTCGGGCAAGGAGGTGACACATGGCGGAAAACAGGAAAACTGAAACCGCTCCGGGCGAACTGCCGCTTCCGGAGCGTCAGGAGCTGGTGGCACGGCTGATCTGCTCCGGCATGATTCCGCCGCGGCCGCTGGACCAGCTGACCCAGGAAGCCGTCGAGGAGATTACCGCCGGTCTGCCGTCCGTTCACATCGGTGATCTGGTCATCCGGGAACAGAATGCCGGAGAAGTAACGATTTCCGCATACGGGATCAATCAGGCCGAGGTGGAAATACAGCTTGGTCGTATGCTCCCGCAGTATGAAATGCAGGGAATTCCCGAATTTTATCCGAGCAGGGATTATTCGCCGCAGGCGTGGCTGGGATTCATGCGCAATCGCGGTTCTTACGGCCACTGGGAAGAGATGAAACGGTGGCTGGACTGCTGGCAGGTCGATTATGTGCCGGAACGGCTGCAAACCGGATTTTCCGATCAGGTCGAAGCCATTTCCCGACAGGCGCAGGAGTTGCTGGAGGAACGCCGGGAGGATCTGATGGCGCGACTGGCGTGCATGGGATTGATTTCACCGCTCGATTATTTCCGCCGGACTCCGGAGAAAGCCGACGCGATCATCGCGGCGCTGCCGCCGCTGGTGGATATGGAGATCATCTTCGACAAGGAAGATGGTTCGCAGGCGTTTTACCATTTCATCAACCTCGCGGAGTATCAGTTCCGTTCCAAGACCGTCACCGATGCTCCGGCGGACAAGCCCGGGGAAATGGACGATCCCCGGAACAATCGTTTCAAGACCGCTATGTATCAGGATTATTCGCGCGAAATGCAGGAAGAGGATGCGCTGAATGACGCGATTGCCGAGCTGTTCGACGCCCGGATGTTCAAGGTCACGCTCGCCTCGGAAAGCGACAAAAGCCTGAAACTTCAGGTCGAGAAATTTTTCGCCGGCAAACCGGAACTGCAAAACGAGCACCAGCATGTCCGGGCGACCCTGAAGCACGGTTATGCCTGGCTCGATTTTCTGAATCAGGAGATTGACAGCGCCATTCCGATGACCTCTCACGAGCATCCCTCCTTCAGCCGCCTCAAACGGGCGTTTGAAGCATGGGAATTCGCCCCGAGCAAAGCCGTCGTCAACTGGCAGGCCGGTTTCCGGCAGGACCGCCGGAAAAACAGCGAAGAGGCGCGCATGACGTTTTTCCGGACATTGTTCAGCAAGCTCGCCACGGCCGAGATCATCAAGCGCTTTCCGCAGGATGAGTGGTTCGCGATGAATTCCCGGTATGCCGAGGAGTTCGCCCGGCAACATGTCCCTCTGCTCCCGGACCAGCAGGACATCGGCGACTGGCTGAAACTCTTCGGCCAACCGCGTCCGGATGATCCCATCGCCTTATACAAACTTCAACGCAGCTTTCAGGCTTCCGGCATCCCGTTTCACCGGGAGGCGGTCTGCAAAGCGTTCACCAACCCAAAAACGAAAGGGAAACAGAGTATGAGTATCAATCCGCAAAACGAACTGAAGTATCTCGTCGGAGCCGTCAGGCACCTGATCGAACAACGCCAGATGTCGCCGGTCAGCCCCGCTGTGCTGGGCTCCCTGTCGCTGGAGGAAGTCCGGGAGATGCTCCGGGAAGATCCCCGGCTCAGGCTCACCGACGATCAGGCGCAGATGCTGGCCAACAAGCAGCGGGCCGGCTATCTCCGGGATGTGGCGCTGCCTCCCGGCGGAATCCGGGAGCTTTCCCGGCCCGAGGCCAGTTACATCATCAACAATACGCCGCGACTCTCCCGCGCCCAGATGATGCCGGACAATCCGGCAACAGAGGAAACCCGTAATTATTTCCAGCGGCTGATCAGGAACTCCCCTGAAATGCGGCTGCCGGCCGCCACCTGGAACTATATTTCCGAAGAGGCTTTACAGGGGAAAATCCGGAATATTCTGGTCAGTCGGCCGATCAGTGAGCAGCAGCTCGCCTACCTCAACGAATGTTATGCGAATCAGACACTTCCGATGGAGGTCGCAAAGCAGTTCATCGACAAGCCGACGATCGGGCCGGATGATTTCAGCAACCTCAACCAGTATCAGGCGCGGGAGATTTTCAACGCCTGTCCCGCCACGCCCAATCAGATCGAGTATTTCCGGTCGATGTCGGACAACCATCCGCTCAAACCGGCCCATCCCGAGCGCATGACCTATCTGGAAGCGCGGGAACTCCGTGACAAGATCAGCATGCGCGGCAAAACGATCGATCCGGAGGGGCCGATCATCGCCAACCAGATCGCGGCGATCCGGGATGAGATGGAACGCAATCCCTCGCTTGAACTTCCCGGACCCGTCGAGAAGATGACCTACGGCGAGGCCAGAGAGTTCCTCGACAACCTCAGTCCGAGCGAGGGGCAGATGAAAAAGCTCGGCTATCTGATCCGCGAAAACAACGTCAGCGATCTGATTCCGCCATTTATCCGCGAGAGCCTCAAGCGTGGACAGGTGTCAAAAATGATCGACCTGCTGGCACAGAAGGACCGGCACGGAAACATCGATACGCCGGCTCTGGAGAAACTGGTCGCACAGGTCGATCCCCCGGCAACGCCGGAACAGCTCGAAACTGTCAGGGCCTATCAGGAAAACGGCAGTAAAATCAAGCTGCCGAAGAATCCGACCTATCGTCAGGTCGAGCATCTGCTGAATCAGGAATATGAGAAGCAGACCATCGATCAGGCGCAGATCGATATCCTGAAAGGCTGGGTTGCCAGGGGAACCGTTGAGGCAAAATACCTGAAAGCGCCGGAGAAGCTGACGCAAGCCGAGTATGCCCGACTTCACCTGAAGCATCTGGAGAACTCCCGCGCGATGAATGCCGGAACTCCGGCCGCCCCTTCAATGGCTAAAGCACCGGAGATGCCCGGCATGAGCCGGTGAACCGCAAACCCGCGCCGGATTCCCCGGCGCGGGAACCATTGGAGGCTTGTGTATGAAAGAGAAAAAAGAAACACTGCGGAATCTCGCCATCCGCACTCTGACGGGGGCCGGTACTTCGCGTGCCAGAGCGCTCGATCTGTTTTCACTGTATGAAAAGTGCGGCAACGAGGACGATATCGTCTATGCCATCGTCTTTGAGCTGGAGGTTCTCCATCATCTGCAGGAACGCATCCATCTGGAAAACTGCCAGCGGAATGAACTCCTGATCAGGCAGATGACGCAGGCTCTCGACAAGAACTGCGAAGCACTGACGGCTCTGGTCTGCCGTCAGGAGCAGATCAGCCGTTCCCAGTTCCGGCGGCTGGTCGCTCTGCACCGGGAACGGTTCCTGAACCGTCTTATCGCGGTCTGCACGTTGACGCTGCTTTCCGTACTGGCCGGGCTGGGCGTGTTTACGATCTACTGGTTGTGGGTGTGAATGTCGATACTCGATCAGGAAATTCTGAACCTCGCCGGAAACGTCTGGAGTGTCAGGGACGCCTGCACCGGCGTGATCTGTTTCGGAGCGACCGGCAGCGGAAAATCTTCCGGCCCGCTCCGCAGCATTGCTCTGCGGTATCTGCAGCTGGGATTCGGCGGAATCGTCTTTTGCGCCAAGCCGGACGAGTGCGAAACCTGGGAAAGTTATGCCCGGGAGACCGGCCGCACTTCCGATCTGCTCAAGCTGAGTGAAAACACTTTTGCGTTTCTGAACTACGAACTCGAACGCCCGGCTGAAACCGGCGGCGGACAAATCGAGAACGTAGTCAATCTTTTTCTCGAAATCACGAAAATCGGGAAGGACAGGCGCAGCGGCAGTACAAACGATGAGTATTGGCAGAACGCCATCAAGCAGTTTCTGCGCAACACCATCTCCTTTCTGGTCATGGCCGGTGAAGCGGTCACGCTGCCCAACATCAAAGCCGTCATCGATACTGCTGTTCGGGACAAGGCTGTCGCGGAAGCCCTGAAAGATTATTTTGAGGAGTTCAAAGGCTTCTGCGCGGTCAACAAAAATAAGTGGTATTGCAGGCAGCAGAATCAGGCCGGATTTGATGAAGCACTGGGACTATTCGAGACCGGATACAAAAAGCAGAAGCAAAATGCACAAATTGAACAGCCGCTGATCGTCGCGCATCAGTTCGCCTGTTCGCTGATCCTGAAAATCATCTACCATGGAAAACATTCCGGCCCCGATTACGAACTCGGCTTCAACTATTTCATCATAGAATTTCCGCAGCTCGACGAGCGGACGCGGAGCAATACCGTCAGTTCTTTCACGGTCCTTGCGGACTCCATGCTGCGCGGAGAATTTCTTCGATGTTTCGGAGCTCCCGATTCATCGTTTTCACTCGAAAGCCTTTACCGGGAAGGCAGAATTCTGATCGTCGATCAGGATGTAAAGCGTTTCGGTCTGGTGGGGCAGATTACCGCCGCAATCATCAAACTCTGCTTTGAGCGGATGATTGAACGACGGGAGGACATCACGCGCGACGAAGCCCGTCCCGTGTTTCTGTGGGCGGATGAAGCCCAGTATTTCTCCCTCGACAACGACCAGATATTTCAGACCACGGCGCGTTCCTCGCGGACATTGACCGTCTACGCCACGCAGAACCTCAGCAATTTTCAGGACGGTTACGGAAAGGAGAAGGCCAATTCGCTGCTGGGAAATCTCGGAACGAAATTCTTTTGTAAAAACGGAGATTTTGAAACGAACGAATGGGCCGCGAAAAGCATCGGTCAGGAGATCGTCAGGCGGCGCAGCCTGAATCTCGGCGACAGCAAATCGGGAGGCGCCAAAGGCGAATACAGCCAATCCGGCAGTTATTCCGAAGGCTGGTCCGAGCAGAAAGATTACATGGTCGATATCGTCACTTTCACCACCCTTCAGGCGGGAGGCCCCCGCGGCCAGTGCCGTGTCGGTTACGTGTTCTGGCAGGGAGGTAGGATTTTAAACAACGGCGAAGTGTTCCTGATCGGAACCTTTGATCAGAAGTGTCGGAAAGTATGCGGAGCAAGGTTTGAACGCCGTTGTCCGCCGATTCCGCAGCTTGGCTTGAAAAACGCCGGGGAAAGCCGCCGGCTTTATGGATGCGACTATGTGATTCTTGGCCTTTTTGCCATATCATCACTGATTGTCCTGAACGGATTACGGATGATCTTTGCCGAACGGGACCGGTTTCTGCTCTTCATCCCCGAACTCGGCATCGTAAGCATCGCCACCGTATGTCTGTGGACAGCCGCTTTCGCCTTTGACCTCGGACTGGAGATTCTGCGCATCCTCGGCGAAATCATCATCGCCAAGTATCGCGGATTCCACAGGCTCCGTCAGAAGCGGATCAATCAGATTCCGCTGCTTACTCTCACATGGTTCTATCTGGCCTTCTCCTTCGCGCTGGCCATCCTGATCCAGAATACCATCTATACCGGGCAAGGCGCCACTGGATACCTGCTGACATGGTTCGCCGCCGCCATAGCCCACCACCTCTTCAAAAACGCAGGCGGCAAAAAAGTTTCAGTGGAGAAAAATTAGAAATTGACCGGCAGGATTGATATTGTTTTCTCAGCGGAACAGGAGATACGTCACTTCTGTTCGGAGCTGTGTTCTTTGAGAAAAAGTGTAATCTCCGCTTTCAACATCTTTCCGCTGGCGACACGCAGAACCATCGCGGTAAATTCTTCGTCGGATGCCTCAAAGTCGATTCCATTCATATCAAGAAAGACCAGTGCGGCCATGGCGCCGACCCGTTTGTTGCCGTCGACAAACGGATGATTTTCCACAAGATGAAAGAGATAGGCCGCCGCCATCTCGTAAATGGTCGGGTGCAGGAACGTTCCACCGAACGTTGCAGACGGCATGCCGAGCGCGGATTTCAAAAGTTCCATATCACGCAGTCCGGAAGCACCGCCGAAGTTCTCAATCTGGTAATTATGAATCTCAATGATTTCTGCGAATGTAAGAAAGACCGGCTCTGATTTCACTTCGCAAGCTCCTCGAAAGACTTCTTGTAGCGCTTGCCGATCTTATTCATGGATTTGTGAAATTTACCGGCCCGAACCGCGTCTTTCACGGGTGTGAGAACGAGCGCCTGACCATCGGTTACGACCTCAAATGCCGTGTCGATGGTTGCTCCGAGCAAATCAAGAATCGGCTTTTCAATCACAAGCGCCGCGCTGTTACCGTGCCTGGTCAAATTTTTGATCATTGTCCGTCCTTTCTTGTTATTATATTGTCAATACAAAGATATATCGCCAGGCGCATTTTTCAAGGGGAATTCGATGGAATTATGCAAAATGGCTCTTATTAGAATATCATATTTTCAATAAGGAGTAAATCTGCTGTTCAAGCTACATTATTGTTGCTGAACATCTTCATCGGTTATATTCAGGTAACTTCGTGTCGCGGCCAAAGACCGCTGACCAAGGATTCGTTGAATTTCTCCAAGTGCATAATTGCCGCGGACAGCCAACTGGTATCCCCAGGTTTTCTGCAGAGTCAGAAAACCAACTTTTTCCTTCAATCCGCTTGAGGCCGCAGATCCTTTGAGGAAGGCGGTTACATAACCCTGCGACCAGGGCTGAGCTGTCCCTGACAACCTGCGTGTTTCACTTTGGAACAGGTAGACGTCGTTTACCGTTGCCGCACGGAGTTGCTTGATTTCCTGAGCATCATCATCAGAAATTTTGATCAACATTTTGTTACCGTCTTTCGTCAATTCCGAAAGACGAAGCAGAAGCATCTCCAATTGTTCTCCTGAAACCGGATCAAATATCGTTTGATTTTCAATTTGTTCCCAGGTCAGCTTGAGAAGCTTGCCTGGAGCAATACCGGTATCCAGAGCAAGTATGAAAAACACGTAATGCTTTTGAGAATAATGACACTTGACGTATTTACGCCAACGTATTAAACCACCCAGGTCTTTGACCGGTTTGGCGGCGGACGGGACATTGCCTTTGCTGTTCATTTCCGTATTGATTCTTCTGTAACGTCTGAGGATGATTTCGCGGCGAGAAATGCCGTATGATAACGCCGCATGGCAGCTGCCGTGGTTCCGGGATATTCCTGATCTTCCAGCAATTCCGCTGCTGTTTTCGGATAGGGATGGCTGGTTACAAATTGCCGCCTGGCTTTCCCCCGCGCCGCCATATCCGTATAGCCTTGAGCCAAATAGGATTGATAATATCTGTTGTATTCTGCACCCCAGCGAATTGCATTCCAATGATGTCTTTGCCGTTTGTTCTGGTAGCCTTTCATAAAAGTTGCCAACAATTCCCGGGTAGCCTGCCGAGGAAGCAGTAAAAATTTCCCAAGAACCAGTTGTTGCTGCCATTCCACTGATAACTGATATAAAAAACGCCATTGGGCTGTTTCAGGTAAAGATATCGCCGATGCAATCCGGGGAATGAACTGATAGATCGTGATAAGCTCTTCGTCTCCGGTTGGAGCAGGATCGGGAAATTCTTTCAGCTTCTCATTGATGAGAGATTCATCCACTGAACCATGCGGATTGAAGAAAAGAGACTTCGAGTCAATATGCGATTCAATAAAGCTGCTGACTTTCTGAAGATATTCATTCTCTTTGCCGCTCAACATATCCATATTCAATACCGGATACTTGCGGGTAATTTCCAAAAGCAGAAAAGAGATTAAATTTTGTCCCCATGCAGCAAGAAGTCTGCGTGGGGAATCATTTGAAATGCCGGAAGGAGTGACCAACAGAGAATGGATATCTATCAGCACGGGCGCCTGCTCATAGATATCCTGCAATTTCGCATAATACTGATTGGATTTCTCTGTCGTCATATTTTCCTGCCAATTATTTATAACATACACGTTTTATTCCTGATTTCAAAATCGGAAAGCTCTTTATGGATAAAACAAACATCGGTGGAATGTCAACTCCACCGATGCTTGGGGGCAAAGGGAATTACTTCTGTGAGTCCTGCAAAAATTGAGCAATGCTGTCAGCTGTGATTCGCGCTGAACGATGGCCGAATTTGATGCGCTTCAGCTTCCCATCTTTGATATAGTCGTGGATAGCTTTCTTGCTCACTCCCAGATAATCGGCTGCCTCCTGAATCCGGACCAGCCGCGGGAATTTCGGCCCCTCGTCTTCTTTGCTTTGCCGGACTGCGACTTTCAGCTCGTCGAGTTCGCTCTGCTCCAAAGCGCCGCAGGCGACCAACGGAGTTGCAAGCTGGATCAGGGTGTCAAGGGTTTTCGGTTGTATCATGTCGGCCTCCTTTCGTTGATTGAGGGTTTGAAACTAAAGTAATTATACTGCATGATACGACCGAAAAAAAGAAAATTTGCCCGGCAAACCTGAACACCACCGGCAAGTGTTCAGCTTTTACGACACATTTTTTGAAATATTCATCCCATTGGCCAGATGGCCAGCCGATGATTCTTGAGTTTGGTTTGCATCCGGCAGGTTATCCGGCAAATTGTCGATCAAAGTTTCCAGAATCGCCAAAGTCGTTTCCGAAGCATTCTGAATCAGGTGAAGCAGGCGTTCTTTTCGCAGGGAATAACCGGAAATCGGTTCACTGGTAGCTGGGAGTGAGTTCTGCATAATCAGCTTCAAACCTTCCATACTGGCCTGCTTGTTGGCATGATCCTGATAGTGCTGGGTCTGCGCAAGCCGTTTATGGCCGAGCCAGCGTTTAATCGTCGAAGCCGGGACACCTTTTTGTTCCGCTTCATACGAGAAGGTATGACGAAAAGAATGGAAGCCTTTCACTGTCTGTTTCCTGGTTCGTCCCTCAACCTCAATCCGGGTTGTGATTCCACAGGAAATCAGATAATTCTGGATCATAGTGTTGATCTTGGTATACCGCTTTTGCAGATGCAGCTCCACCATTTCCGGAAAGACATATTCACCACGCCGAGTCTGTTTCCATTGCTTTTGCAAAACTTTATTCAATTCCGGAAAAACAGGAACATGGACTTGCGTTTTGGTCTTTTGAGCGATAAGAGAAATCTCGCGTCCTGTGAAATCCGGAGCAATTGCCCCGCGATATCCGGTAATGCCTTCAAAATACTCCCATTTCAATGCCAATACATCTCCTAACCGCAGACCGGTATAACGTCCAACAAAAAGCGGACCGGCTAAAAGTTTGGGGGGATTTTTGAAAATGATTTCCAACTCTTCCTCGGTAAAGATTTTCCGCTTGACGGGTTCGAGCTTCAAAGGCGGAATATGAGCAAAGGGATTTTCTTCGCCGCCAAGGTCCGGCAACAGGAATGAAAACACGCTTTTGCATACCGAATGATAGCGGTTCAGCGTTGTGTGGCTCAAGAGGCCGCCTCGTTCATAGTCTTTGAAAACTTTGCGCTTCGGGCAAGTATTGGGATCATAGGAGATGGTTTTGTTCCACCGACCGTATTTGCGTATATAGGCGATATAGGCATCGGCGTGCATCCGTTCCACTTCATCCAGGGTACTCAACTGATAATTGCTTTTCACAAAATCCACAAAGTCGAACCAGTAACCACGGGAAACAGCAAGAACTCTGTTGCTGGTTTCACGGGAATGCGGCTTGGCCTGAGCCAAATCAAAGGCGTTATCCAGTGTGATTAGAAGCCGGGCTCTCAACTTTCGGACAACTTTTAGCTCCGCCAGGTACTCTTCACGGGTTTCTATTTCTTTCAGTTGCTGCTGTTCCTGAAGAAATATCCTGGCGGCTTCTTCTGCTTCACGGCGTTCCCGGATGTGATTGCCCTGAGAATTTTTCAGGGTAATGTTTTTTCTTTTTCCGTCCTTCTGCATATATTGCAGATAGAAATTATCTCCTCGCTTGTAAATGGAACCACTGCCATTGGAACGTTTTTTGGATACTGCCATATTGACTATCCTCCTTAACCGAAGTTGAGTTGAGAAATCATCGTCTTTTTCGTCACCATAATTCCCATGGGACGAAAAAGACAAACCAAATTTCTCTTCAAACCTGATCATTATTGGAAGATATTCAACTTTGGACAGAAAAACAATGTTAAATCATTTTATTATAATAAGTTACAATATAAAATATAAAGTCAGAATAACTTCTGCAATTTTCTGCAATTTTTGTGACGTATCAATGAATGAGAGAGGCAAACTGAGCTCAAATCATGAAAAAAGATCAATCAGGCAAGATTGCGGTTCTGAATAAATATAAGCAGAGGATATATGTTGATGATAAATAAGATGTGATATAAAATTTGCTTATTGCATCATCATTACTATAGCGATCATCGCCATACTCGCGGCGATGCTGCTGCCCGCGCTGAACCAGGCTCGTGACAAGGCGCAGGCCATCAAATGCGTCAGCAACCTGAAGCAGATCGGAGTCGCCCATCTCGGATACGCGCAGGACAATCAGGACTGGGCCACCGGCCCGCGCGCCAACCATTTCGGCAACGGGCGCTGGTATTTCGGAGTAATCCCTTATCTCTCCTCCATTGATCCGACCATCAACAAGGGAAATTTCAATTTCAACGACGGCGGCGGCGGAGCGGCGGCGGCCGGGCGCATCAATAATGTGCTGAAGTGCCCCAGGGCACGCCGCACCCATGCGTACGACGGCGGTACCTACCGCGCTTTCAACTACGTCTACGATACCGCTTTCATCGAGGAATTCAACGGCCGCTCTTCCACGCAGGCAAACGGCTGGTCGTTCAAGATCACCAAGCTGAAGCGCCCCACCATCGCGCCGCAACTGACCGACGGCTGGGATAATTTTGAATTTACGACCGCCAATATGTCGACCCGGGTTGACTACCCGCACTCCAACACGACCAACGTGCTGTACTATGACGGCCATTCCGCCCGCGCGCCGATGGCGCCGCTGACCAGTGAATTTGTCCGGGGGATCGAAAAATGAAATTCCGCCGCCTCTTTTGTTCTACCGTACTGCTGCTGGGAGGGATCATGATGAATGCCGCAGTCATCGACATGACGAAGTTCGGAGCGAAAAACGACGGCTCCGGCGACAACGCCGCCGCGCTGGACGCGGCCGTGCGCGAACTCAAAGCCCGGAACGGCGGCGAGCTTTACTTCCCCTCCGGCGAATACCGGATCACCACCCGGCGGCGCGCCGCGCTGCTGCTGGACGGCCTCTCCGACGTCACGGTCCGCTTCGCCCCCGGCGCGGTGCTGCTGATGGACAACCTGCAAAAGGACGGCAAAGGCGGCGGCCACGGCGTCGTGGTCCGCGGCCCCGCCGCCAACATCCGGCTCGAAAACGTCCATGTGAAGTGGGCGGTCAAGGCGAGCTCGCGCAGTTCCGGCGACGCGTTCCGGTTCGAGGGCTTCCCCGACGACGCGAAAACCATCTCCCGCATTTACCTGCTGAACTGCACCGGTGAGAACAGCCCGCAGACCGGCGCGGTGTTCATGGGCTGCTCCGATATTTTCGTGAACAACTTCAGCCCGGTGAACACCTGGGCGGACGGGCTGCACTTCAACGCCTGCCGCCGGGTCAGCGTCGACGGGGTGCGCGGCATCGGCAACGGCGACGACACGCTCGCCTTCGTGACCTACTACGCGGAAAAGTTCACCGGCCAAACCGGCACCGTGTTCTCCTTTCCCGACCTGAACGAGTGGTGCAACTCCGACAGCAACGCGGTCAACATCACTTCGCACGGCGGGCACGCCAACGGGATGCGCATCTCCGGCGGGTTCAACATCAACATCTCCAATATCGCGGTTTCCGGGAAATGGGCGGGCATCCAGCTCGACGCGGCCCGCGCCACCACGGAGAGCCGCGCGGTCGGCTGGGGCTACCTCGCCTCGCGCAATATCAACATCTCCAACGCCTCGATCCGCGATTGCGACATGGGGCTGATCGTGCGCAGTCTGAACATCCTGCCCGACGCCCCCGCCGAAAACTGGGAGTTCGCGCTGAATGTCAACAATTTGAATGTCAGCCGGATCAAAGGGCTCGGCATCGACATCCAGAGCGTCGCCGGCGTGACCCTCTCCAACGTCCGTTCCGACAGCCGGATCAGGCTGCGGAACCTGCGCGGCCGCATCGCTTTCGCCAACCTCTCCCTGACCGGCGCGCCGCTGGAACTGCTCGGCATTCAGGGCAGCAGATTCTTCGGCTACGAGCGCAATATGGAGCCGAAACCGGTCGAAGCCGCCTCCCCCGCCGAAGTCGCCGCCGGGAACCTGCACCTGACCGGGCTTGACCTGCGCAACGCCCCGCTGTCGATCGACCGGATCGCCGGGCTGACGCTGACCGACAGCCGCACCGACTCCGCCGTCACGATCCGGACCAGCCGCGACGTGGAGCTGCGCGGCTTCCGCACTGCGGCGGCTCCGGCGGTCTCCGACAGTGAAACCATCCAGCTCAACGGAGTTCTCCTCAAATGAAATTCGCCTGCACCCTTCTCTGCGCCTCGCTGCCCGCGGCCACGCTGCTTGCCGGGCTCGACGTCAAAACCTTCGGTGCCGCCGGGGACGGCGTCGCCGACGACTCCGCCGCGCTCCGCAAAGCAGCCGAGCGCCTGAAAGCCGACGGCGGCGGCACCCTCGATTTCCCGGCGGGAACCTACCGGATCGGCACCCGGCGCGGCGGCCCGGTATTCGACGGCGTCAGCAACGTCAGGATCAACTTCGCCCCCGGTGCGGTGCTGCTGATGGACAACCTCGAAGCCGACGGCAACGGCGGCGGCCACGGCCTTACCTTCCGCGCTCCCGCCGAAAACATCGAACTGTACAACGTCAGCATCGTCTGGAAAAACAGGCCCAGACGCCGCAGCATGGGCGACGGCCTGCGCTTCGAGGGGTTCCCGCAGGAGGGCAAAACCCTGCGCAGCATCCGGCTTGAAAACTGCCGGGTCGAAGCCTCCGCCCAGACCGGAGCCGTGCTGATGGGCTGCTCCGACGTGACGGTCAGGAATTTCACGGTCAAAAACAGCTGGGCGGACGGGCTGCACTTCAACGCCTGCCGCAACGTGACGGTCGATGGTGTGACCGGCGAGGAGACCGGCGACGACACACTCGCGTTCGTGACCTATTACGCGCCGGAATTCACCGGCAAAACCGGCACCGTGTTCTCTTTGCCCGATCTCGGCGAATGGAACAATTCCAATTCGAGCGCGGCCAACATCCGTTCCGCCGGGGGCCGCGCCAACGGCATCCGGATCGCGGGAGCGAAAGACCTGAAAATTTCCAATGTCGAAGTCGAAGGCAAAAGCTCCGGCATCATCGTCGACGCCGGAGCCGTCGGAGCGCGCCACAAGTGGCAGTACCTCGCCGGCCGCGGCATCGAAATCCGTGACGTGAAGCTCAGGAACTGCGACACCGGCTTCTACGTCTGGCAGTTCAACGCCGGACTGGACGATCCCAGGTTCGCCGGATTCGACGTGAAGTGCGAAAACTTCGCCATCTCCGGCTGCCGCAACGACAGCGTCCACCTGAGCGGCGTCTCCGGTGTCCGGCTGAAGAATTTCCGCACCGACGGCTGCCGCTGGCGGTTCCGCACCTTCCGCGACTGCGCCGTGGAACAAGCGGCGATCGCGGGAGCGCCTTTCCTGCTGATCGGCGACGACGCCCCGGTCAAGCCGGAGGAGTCCGCCCGGCTCGCGGCGAACCGCACCCGGCTGGACGGCGTGGCCCTGACCGGCGGCATGCTGGAGATCCAGAAGTGCCGCGGCCTCGACCTGCGGAAGGTCGACATCACCGGAACTCCGGCCGGAGCCGTCTTCGTGCGCCAGACCTTCGACAGCTCTTTCCGGGAGTTCAAACTGGCCGGAATCAACCGGGAAAACAAACCCGGCACCTTCGCGATCCGGCTGCTGCAGAGCCGCGGCCTGCAGTGGAACCAGGTCGAAGTCACGGCGGCGCACCCGCTTGCCGCCGTGTTTGAAATCGGCGGCGGCAACGCCAAGCTCCGCAGCGGCGATATCACCGTCGAAAACCTCGCCGCCGTTCCTGAACCGACTCCGCCGGTACGGTTTCAGGGCGGACCGTTCGCGCCGGAAAACTGCACCGTTTCATCGCCCTCCTCCGATTAAAATCTGGTCATCCGGGGATGAAAAAACGGTTCCGCGGCAGTATAGTACCGGAACCGTTTTTTTCATGGGAGGATTCTGTGACATGTGGAAATATTACGCGCTGCTCTCCGCCGTGTTCGCGGCGCTGACCGCCATTCTGGCCAAGGTCGGCGTCCGGGATATCGACTCCAACCTCGCCACCGCGATCCGGACCACGGTGATCCTCGCGATCACGTGGGGAGTCGTGTTTGCCACCGGCATCGGCGGCAAGCTCCGGGAGCTGACCGGACACAATCTGCTCTTTCTGGTCCTCTCCGGCATCGCGACCGGCCTGTCATGGCTCTTCTACTTCAAGGCGCTGCAGACCGGCGACGCCTCCAGAGTCGCGCCGATCGACAAGCTCAGCGTCGCGATCACGATCTTCCTCGGCATCGTCGTGCTGCACGAACAGGTCAGCTGGAATGTGATCGTCGGCGGGCTGCTGATCGTCGGCGGTTCGCTGGTGCTCCTGCTTTAGAGCTTCTCCGTTTTTTTCCGGCGGCGCACGATGTCGAAGAACTCGCGCGGCTCGGCGGCGCGCAGCAGGAAGCTTGCGCCGAAGTAGAGACCGCCGAAAAGAGCCATCAGCGCCACGAAGGCCGGAAACTCCCCGAACCACGGCAACTCCAGCATCCGGCGCAACTGCGGATACAGGAAATACAACCCGACGCCGACCGCTCCGGCCAGCAGCAGCGAACGCAGCCCGGTCAGCAGCATCAGCCGCCCCTGCAGATTGAAGCCCTCCCGGTGCAGCAGCGTGATCAGAATCGTGTTGTTCAGCATCGACGCGAGCACCGTGGAGAGCGCTATGCCGCCCTGTTTCAGCGTCCACATCAGACAGAGGTTCAGGATGATGTTGCACGCGATGGAGACCAGCGAGGAGTAGAGCGGAATCTTCATCATCTTGCGCGCATAGTAGACCGGCAGCACCACCTTGAGCACGCAGAACGACGGAATCCCGGCGCCGTAGAAAATCGCCACATAGCGGGTCGCCTCCAGATCGCTTTCGGTGTAATTGCCGCCGAGGCAGAGCATCCGGATCAGCGGCTGCCAGAAGAGCATCACCAGCACCGCCATCGGAATGCACACGAAGTAGACGTGGCGCAGGCTGAACACCAGATCCTCCGCCAGCTCCTCGCGGCTGCCCCGCGCGGCGGCCTGCGCCATATTGGCCATCAGCACCGAACCGAGCGCGAGCGCGAAAATGCCGATCGGCAGGTCGACGATCCGGTCCACGTTGTTCAGCGCCGGAACCGCCTGCGGCCCGAGCCAGATCGCCAGCATCCGGTCCACCAGAAAACTGATCTGCAGCGCCGCGCCGCCGATCATGCCGGGCAGCACCAGCTTCCAGAGCTGTTTCAGGATCGCGCAGTCCCGGAAGCTCTCCCGCTTCAGCGACGGGAAGCGGCCGTGATACCACAGCAGCAGCAGCATCAACACCAGCTGCAGCGCCCCCGAACCGAGCACCAGAAACGACAGCACATTCAGGAATTGCGGCAATCCGGCGGGCGGAATCGCCCGATAGTATCCCCAGCCCAGCCCGCCGATCAGGAAGAAATTCAGCAGCAGCGCCCCCAGTGCGGGCAGCACGAACTCCTTGCGGGTATTCAGCACCGCGCCGACCACGCCGACCAGACAGATGAAGAATGCGTACGGCATCAGCAGCGGCAGGATCGCCAGCACCAGCTGCATGCGCTCCGTCGCAAGCAGCGGAAACATCGCCGCACCGGTTTCGGAGCGGGCGAAAGCGCGCAGCCCGAGCGCCCCTCCGGCGATCAGTGCGACCACCAGCGCGAGGATCAGGCTCAGCACCGCAAAGACCACGCCGAGGTCGCGCCGCACCTTGTCGGGGCCGTGCTCCGCCTCCGCCTGCGCGACCAGCGGAATCAATGCGGTTCCGAGCGCCCCCTCCCCCAGCAGCCGCCGGAAGAGGTTCGGGATCGAAAAGGCGAGAAACCACGCGCTCGCGACGCTGCCGCCGCCGAGCACCCGCGCCTCGAACATCACACGGACCAGTCCGAGCGCCCGGCTCAGCAGCGTCGCGAACGCCACCCCCAGCGAACTTTTCAGGAATCCGGTCTGCCGTGCGTGAGCCATCGCGGAATCAGAACCGGTAAGGCTTCATCAGTTCGATCATCTCGCGGACGGCCTGCTCCATGCCGACCATGATCGCGCGCCCGACGATGGAGTGGCCGATGTTCAGTTCGCACAAATGCGGCACTTCCAGAATGCCGTTGATGTTTTCGTAGTCGATGCCGTGGCCGGCGTTGACCCGGATGCCGAGCTTATGGGCATACTCCGCCGCCTTCTTCAGCCGTTCCAGCTCGGCGGCGCGGGCGGCTCCGGCGGTGTTGGAATAGGTGCCGGTGTGCAACTCCACATAGTCGGCACCGGCCTTCGCGGCCGCGTCGAGCTGAGCAAGGTCGGGATCGATGAAAAGGCTGACCACGATGCCCGCCGCCTTCAGGGTTTCGACCGCCCTGCCGACCTTTTCCAGCTGCCCGGCGACGTCGAGGCCGCCCTCGGTGGTCAGCTCCTGCCGCTTTTCCGGCACCAGACAACTGCTGTGAGGCCTGAGTTCCAGCGCGATGCGGACCATCTCGTCGGTGACCGCCATCTCCATATTCAGCCGCCGCACCTGTTTCGCCAGCAGCGCCAGATCGGCGTCCTGCATATGACGGCGATCCTCGCGCAGGTGCGCGGTGATGCCCCACGCCCCGGCTTTTTCGGCGAGCATGGCGGCCTCCAGCGGCTCCGGCTTCGCGGCCATGCGGGCCTGGCGGACCGTCGCGACATGATCGATATTCACTCCGAGATTCAGCATAATAACAACCCTCCTTCTTCCTCTTCGGGTATTGCAGCTTCCTGTTTTCCCAGCAGCGGAGCGGCCATATTGACCAGACTTTTCAACTGCCGTTCCTCGCCGTTGAACCACGCGGGAGCCAGAATCACCCGCCGCGGCCCCGGCAGCAGCTCGCCGGACTCCTTCAAAACCCGGTTCACCGCCTCAAAATCCACCTGGCGCCGTTCCGCCATCGAAAATTCCAGCCGCCAGAGCTCATTGCAGAACCGCAGCGGCTTCAACGCCTCTTTATTCAGCCGCGCCATCCCCGGTTCCAGCGGATGCAGCTCCAGCGCGAACGCCACCGCGGGGCAGAGACAACTCCGGCGGAATTCGACGAACCGCGACAACTCCGGCTTTCCCGGCTCCGGCGGCAGCCGCAGCGAAAACCGCAGCGTCAGGCGGAACTCCGCCAGAATCCCCCAGCACGCCCGCAGCAGCCGCATCAGCTCCGCGGCATACCGGGCGTCGCCGAACGCCGTTTCCAGATCGAACGACACGCCGATCCCCTGCGCCTTCAACTCCGCCGCCCGGCGGCAGCGCGCCCGGAAGAGCTTCGTGAACTCCAATTGCAGCGCCAGTTTCTGGGTCGGCACCAGTCGCGCCAGCTCCGGCGGCACCAGATCGTGTACCGACAGCGCCAGCCGGTCGGGAGCGAACCGGTTGACCCGGCGGCGCGCCGTGCTGCTGTCGAGCATCTCGCCGGAGAATTCCAGTTCCCGGAACTCCGGCGGCAGATGGTCGGGCAGCGCCAGCAGCGCCCCTTCGCGATCGATGCCGATGCCGAGCCGGACCGTCATAGGAACCCGGCCTCCCGCAGGGTGTCCATCGAAATCGACGACTCCCGGCGCTCCGGCGCACCGGAACGGAATTCCAGCTGCCGGATCACATATTTGCCGATCACGTCGCCTTCGAGATTCACCGTCGAACCCGGCTCCCGGTCGGCCAGCGCGGTATCGCTGCGCGTGACCGGAATCAGGTGCACGGTAAAATGAGTTTCCCCGACTTCCACCACCGTCAGCGACACGCCGTCGATCGCGACGCTGCCCTTTTCGACCACTTCGCGGGCCAGCGATGCGGGCAACGTCAGCTTCAACTCATAGTCGCCGTCGGCGCGCTTCGAATACGAGATCACCTCGGCGGTCGCGTCGACGTGGCCGGAGACGATATGGCCGCCCAGCCGGTCGCCGAGCCGCAGCGCCCGCTCCATATTGAGCTTCGCGCCGACCGGCAGGAGTCCGAGATTGGTCCGCTTCAACGTTTCGGAGAGGGTGTAGAACTCCAGCGTCCCGTCCGGCAGCTCCCGTTCCAGCGTCAGGCAGCAGCCGTTCACGGCGACGCTTTCGCCGTACCTCAGCGCCTCCAGCTTCTTCGCCGGACGGATGCGGAGCCGTTCCGCGCCGCGCCCGCAAAGGGTACCCACTGTTTCGACCAGACCGGTAAACACCTGCTATTCCTCCAAATATCCGGATATCGCGATATCCTCGCCGTAATGGGTGACCTTGACCCGGTGCAGCTGCTGCGCAAGCGCCATCGAATCGGGATTGTCGCCGCCCAGCACCGGACGGCTGTCCCGCCCGCCGAGCAGCTTCGGAGCGATATGGAACTCCACATAATCGACCGCCCACGCCTGCAACGCGGAAGCCGCCAGTTCGCCGCCCCCCTCGATCAGCAGACAGGTGATCTCGCGTTTGCCGAGTTCGTCGAGCAGCCGTCCCCAGTCCTCCTCGCTTTCCAGCCGGACCAGTTCGGCGTTGCCGTCGGGAAAATACTCCTCAAGCTCCTCCTCGTCCATGCTGCGGCTGGCGATCAGCCGCAACGGCTGGCACGGCCAGGAGTCAGGTTCGCGCACGGTCAGCAGCGGACGGTCCTGCCGGACGGTTTCGCCGCCGACCATGATCGCGTCGCTGAGCCGCCGGAGCTGCTGCACCCGCCGCCGCGCGTCGGGGCCGGTGATCCACTTGGATTCGCCGTCGGCGGTCGCGATCTTGCCGTCCAATGTCATCGCCATTTTCAGGATCACGAAGGGGCGGCCGGTGGTGATCCACTTGAAGAACGGCCGGTTGATCTCGCCGCAGGCGGCACGCTCGACGCCGACGGTGACCTGAATGCCCGCCTCTTCGAGCAGCTGGACGCCGCGCCCGGCATGTTTCGGATTCGGGTCCAGCGAACCGATCACCACCCGGCTGATGCCGGCGGCCCTGATCGCATCGGTGCAGGCCGGAGTGCGGCCCACCGTCGAACACGGTTCAAGCGTCACATAGATGGTGGCGCCCTTCGCGTCAAGCCCGTGCTTTTCCACATCGATCAACGCGTTGATTTCGGCATGCGGCTCCCCGGCTTTGCAGTGATAGCCGCGCCCGATGATCTCGCCGTCGCGGACGATCACCGCGCCGACCATCGGATTCGGACTGGTCAGGCCCCATCCCATTCTGGCCAGGGCCAGCGCCTCCAGCATAAACTTCTGGTCACATCTGACAGACTCGCTCATATCCCTCGTTTGGTTCAGTT
>ERZ1026844.225-NODE-225-length-46186-cov-9.478464_pt1 | contig 46186 bp, 35 predicted proteins | sample MGYA00380152_ERZ1026844 | MGnify/ENA primary metagenome ERZ1026844 (study PRJEB33269, sample SAMEA4719788) | human gut metagenome | biome: human-associated habitat; feature: organic feature; material: feces | place: Cameroon | collected 2013-10 ... | reverse complement strand
TCCCCGAAAGTGCGCCCCGCCCACGGGCTAACCCTCCCCCTAAACCACAAAAGGAGACTTGTCCCCATCCAAGTCCCCTTTGCCTTTACTTTTTATTTTTCTTCTTTTTCTTATCCTTCTTGCCTTTTTTGTGCTTCTTGCACTTCTTGATCTTGGCGGAAATGAGCCTCTCCTCCTCTGGAAGCGTCAGCTCTTCGCCGGCCGGATACATTTCCTCTTCGGAGAGCTCCCAGTCGCCGTCGATATTATCTTCGCCATCGGGCCTTCCCAGCGTATGGGTCTTGTACTCGATATTGATATCGCTCCCATCCGTATCCAGAGAGACAGCCGCTTCGCCGCCCTTCTCGATCAGGTCAGTCAGGATCTCCTCCATCTCATCGGCAAGAGCGATGATATCCTTCAGACGCTCTTCCTCCGCCGGACGGTTATCCAGGCAGGGATCCAGCATGTAGCTTTGCAGGAATGCGCGGTCTTCATCGATCCGCTGGCTCATAGCTGAGAGCGTTTCCTTCCAGTTCTTCGTCTCCATTTGTTACTCCTTTGCGGAAGCCGTGCCTTCCGTCACCAATACCTTGTCGATGCGCCTGTTGTCGCAGTCTACGATCTCGAAGGTAAAACGCCCATATGTGACCTTCTCCGTTTCCTTCGGGATGTAGCCCAGAAGGTAAGTGAGGAAACCGCCGAGCGTCTTGTAGTAGGCCTCTTTCTCTCCGGGCAGTTCTCCCTCGATATGGAAATGCTCGCGGAAATCATCGATGGAGCACAGCCCCTCCACCAGCCAGGCATGTTCGCCGCGACGGATGAATTTATTCTGCTCCTCCAGGATATCCTCCTTGTCTCCGGGCATATCCCCTACGATCTCCTCCAGCACATCATGCAGCGTCACGAGGCCGGACAGCGTCCCGTACTCATCGATGACGATCGCCTCATGCACCCCGCGCGTGCGGAAGAGCTGCAGGAGCTTCGTCAGGATGAGCGTCTCCGGGATGAAAAGCGGCTGATGGATCGTATCCATGATCGATGCCTTCAAAGGCTTGCCCGGATGCTTGTGCTGATCGATCAGGATCTCCGACACATCCGCAAGACCCTTGAAGTCATCCAGCGAGCCCTTGCCGACCGGCAGACGGAAATGGGATGTCTCCATCATATCCGCCCAGATCTTCTTCTCTTCATCCTCCAGATCCAGCCAGTCAAGCTGCGGACGCGCCGTCATGCAGTCCGACGCCGTACGGTCATTCAGCTCAAAAACATTATCAATGATCTCAGGCTCTTCCTTATCGAAGGTACCGAGTCGCGCGCCCTGCTGAAGAAGGACCTTGATCTCCTCCTCCGACACCGGCTGCTCGCCGCCCATCTTCACACCGAGGAAGCCCACCACGATCTTCGTCGACCATGTGGAGAACCACACCAGCGGCCGGCATGCCGTCGCCATGATGATCATCGGACGCGCGATGACGCACGCCGCCTTCTCCGGCACCGCGATGGCGATCCACTTCGGTACCAGCTCGCCGATGATGAGCGAGAAATAAGTGACGAGCACCATCACCGTCACCATGCTGATCTCGCGCGCATACGGAGCGAGCAGGGATATCTTCTCCATCTCACTCGCCAAAGGCCCCGCCAGCGACGCTCCTGAAAACATACCCGTGATGATGCTGATGGTGGTGATGCCCACCTGAATGGTCGCAAAAAGCTCTTCCTTCTCCTCGGCAAGGCGCAGCGCATACACCGCGCTCTTATTGCCCTCGTCGATGAGCTCCTGCAGCTTCGTCTTCCGCGCTCCGACGATGGCGATCTCCGCCAGAGAACATACCGCATTGCCTAAAACAAGCAGGATAATAATGATCAGTTCAAGCCATATGTGGCCGTCGTCCATCTTCTTTTCTACCTCCTGGGAAAACACTATTGAACGATGTGTCTCTATTATAGCATGAAATAAATGCCGCGAGGGAAAAAGATAGTGGAAGGTAGTACGATGGTAAGGCATCGCCCCTTGACCATGCCTTACCATCGTGCTACAATAATTTTGCAGAAAGGTTTCCAATACCTCATAGTGCACAAAAGAATGACCCCCCACGAGATGACTAGGGCTCGTGGGGGGTCTTCTTGTTCAAAGCACAAGACTAAGCTTCAGGCTTATCACACGCTGTCTCTTTACCGATCAAGCCATTTGCAAATGTAGTATGCAACTACACTTGCTACGACCGAGAGAATGAATGTTTCCAATACGCTCATAGTGCACCTCCCTTCTGTCACGCAAATTGCATGTCTAGGGGTTTGCAGTGTGACGAGCCTAGTATATCATACTTTGAATACCATTGGCCAAGAGCCTGTTCATATAGGAGGCAATATCAATTCGCGGCTTCTCTTTTCTCGCTCAGTCCCTTCATTTCTCATAAAAAAAATGCGCCGCTCATCGGCGCATCTTTTAATTTCCAAATACATCTTTTCCTTCCTCCGGTGCTTCCGCCTTGCAGTACTTGATCTGCTTGCAGATGCACTTGTCCTTCAGCTTGTACAGCTCGGGCAGGAAATCCATCAGCTTCGTAAAGGTCTCATCATTGATCCTGTACTTCGTCCACAGACCCTCGCGACGCGCATTCACCACGCCGGACTCGATCAGGATCTTCATGTGATAAGACAGCGTCGACTGCGACAGCGTGAAATTCGAAAGGATGTCGCAGGCAGACATCTCCCGGCATGACAGCATGTCGATCACCCGCAGGCGCGTCTCATCGGAAAGCGCTTTGAAAATCAGTGCAAACTCTTTATAACTTGGCTGAAAATCCATAACAAAACCCCTCTTCTTTCAGTCCACGTGCGCCGTCTCTGTCCGCCGCCTGTTATCGATAGATTTAAATGTATAGAAAACATTTTATCGCAAATGAAGCGGACTGTCAAACGGGGAAAGAGGATGGATTTGGGGTTAGCCCTTGGGGCAGGGTGCCCCTTGATTATGGATGAGACTCTACTCGAATGAGGAATGAAGGTGGCGGCTTCGCCGATTGGCATAAGCCTTCCCCTCGAGGGGAAGGTGCCCCGAAGGGGCGGATAGGGCACAAGCGGCATGAAAGAGAGCGGAAAATGCGTCTCAAGCAGGTGATTTACGGCAGCAGCCGAGCGTCGATTTTTGTAAACGGCAATGACCGAAGGCAACATTGAATAACCAGTCACCTGACACCCCTAATTCTCAGAGATCTCAAGGAAGCTATCGCCATGCATGCCCAAGAGTTCTTGACCGCCTCATGTGATCGTGCTACAATGAGGATGCGAAATGGATTCCAGCATCCGTAAAAGCACAAAAGAATGAGCCCCCTTGAGATCTCGACCATCTCAAGGGGGCTCTTCTTGTTCAAAGCACAAGTTTAAGGAAACGCTGATTAAATCGCAGAATCAGATTTAACAAGAATTTTTATACATGACTTCGTCATAGCCTTCCTTAAATAGCTTGCTATTCGCGTCAGGTTATTCCTCGCCATGTATAAAAATTCAAGAGAAAAATCTGACAACGATTTAATCAGTGTTTCCTTAAGCTTCGGCTTATCACTCACTGCCCCTCTACCGGTCAAGCCATTTGCAAATGTAGTACGCGTCCACACTTGCTACGACCGAGAGAAAAACAGAACCACTTAGACCCTTTACCCCTTTTTAAATGTCCAATACCTTGGCACGAAGATGTCCTCATACAGATTGATGGCGAAATTATCGGTGAGCCCTGAAATGTAGTCTACGGCCGCACGGGGGATGTCACCCTCGGCGAGGCGGAGCTGTTTCTCGGGGAGACGGTCGTAGAAGGCCCCTGATTTATCCCTCTCCGTGTAGTAGGAAAAGAGCATCTTCACCACATGGCTTCCGCGATTGCGATCGGGGATGAGATTGTCCGACATATAGACGGCGCGGAACATGAATTTCCTGAAATCCAAAAGGATCCTGTCACCCTCCTCACACATATGGATGCCGTCCGTCTCATCCTGCATCGAATGCTCCACGACATCAGTCACCATCGCAGTGATCATAGAGGAGTGCGTCGTTCCGATGCGGCGACGGATTTCTTCCGGCACATCGGCTGCGGTGATAAGACCCATCGACTCCGCATCCTCATAGTCATGGCAGAGGTAGGCGATGCGATCGGCATACTTGATCAGACTGCCTTCGAGCGTGTGTGCTTGGAGCGGCCCGCAATGGTTCAGCATGCCGTCGAGCACAGGGAGCGTCAGATTCAGCCCCGCGCCGTCCCGCTCGAGTTTCTCCGCGATGCGGACGCTCTGCTCATTGTGCTCGAAGTGGCCATAGATCTCCTGTAGCGCCTGCTCTCCCACATGACCAAAGGGCGTGTGCCCGAGATCATGCCCGAGCGCGATCGCTTCCACGAGGTCTTCATTCAGGGACAGCGCGCGTGCCATCGTCCGCCCGATCTGCGCGACTTCGAGCGTGTGTGTCATTCGCGTCCGATAGTGATCGCCCTGCGGCGCGATGTAGACCTGCGTCTTGTGCTTCATCCGCCGGAAGGAATTGCTGTGGAGGATGCGGTCGCGATCCCGCGCAAAGTCCGTCCGGAGCGGATCCTTCGCTTCCGCATGCATCCGCTTCGCCTCTTTCACATGAAAGGCGCGCGGCGACAGGACATCGTATTCTCTCTCTTCGATCCGTTCCCGTGGATTCATAGTGAGCCTCCTTGGAAAAATGATGGTGTATTTAATTTATTGTAGCATAAAAAAGGGTTCGGGGTTCACCCATGGGGCGTGCTGCCCTTTGATTCCGTTTGAAAGCCGCGATGAGTAGCTAGGGATTAGGGATTAGGGATTAGGGATTAGAAATCTCAAGTGACTTGAATACCACTTTCGGACATCGCCCCATATATACTTCGCGGCGAAGCCGCCACCTTCACTCCTAATTCCTCACTCCTCATTCGAGCAGAGCTTTCATTCATAATCAGTGGGCGAAGCCGCCCCACGGGCTACCCTCAACCCTGCACCTTTTTTATGCTATAATGAAGAAAAGAAAGGGGGCTTTCCCATGAAACTCACAAAGTATCTCTCCATCTTCGCGCTCACCGGTGCGCTTCTTTTCGCGATGCCTTCTGCGGAGGCTTCGCTCTGGCCGGGACTGGGGACATCCGCCCAGGAGCGCTCGGGCGCTTTCCGCACGGATGCCTTCGATACGGACCATGCAGTGATGAAAACGCCCTATCTCCTCTCGCAGGCCAACAATGCGGAATATGCCGGCAAGGTGAATGCCGTCATCGGCCGCGAGAAGGCTGACTTCACCGCGTCTCTCCGCAAGGAAAACGAATATGGAGAGACGCTCGGCTGGATGACATGGCATGAAGGAATGATCGGCAACTATATCAACAACACGCAGGGCATCACGAGCATCGTCCTCATCTCCCAGACGCTCCGCGCCGGCGCCGCGCATGGCGAGACATACGCCAAGGGACTCACATGGAACAGCGCCGGTGACCTTCTCTCTCTGAAGGATATCCTCCCTGCCCTCACAGTCTATGATGTGAACCAGTGCATCGAGGTGACCGCGAAGAAGAAGAACATCCATCTCTTCGATGACCATGCCGTGACAGAGCTTCCGACGAATTTCTACGTCGGCAAGAACCGTGTGGTCTATGCCATCTATCAGCCTTACGACATCGCCCCCTACTCCGAAGGCGTCGTATCGGTGGCGATCGGGAAAATATAAAAGCGGATTCAAGGTTAGGGCGTGCCGCCCCCCTGATTGCGTTTGAAAGTCTTGCGCGAATGAGAAATTAGAAATGAGAAATGCGAAATGGTGGTGCGGCGCATAACAATAAGGAAGCGCCGCGGAATTTCATATAAAGGGGTATTGGGGCGCTTTATGAATTGCGCGCCCCTTCCTCCACTCCTCAATCCTCACTCCTCACTCCTCACTTTTCCCCGACGTTTTTCAGGAAAATGAGATGGTCTTAGCACGACAAATCAAAAAGCACCCGCAGCGAAGGGGTACGCTGCGGGTGCTTTTTTGATGGCTTTTTTATCTGTCTCTTTCTCTGGTACGGCAGAGGCCGCGTTCACAGTTGCGCAGGAAGCGGAGAAGATGCTCCACCTCCGGTGTGGACGGGAAGTCCTGCTCCATTTCTTCGATGGCTTCAGAGAGCTTCATGCCAGAGCGGAAAATGATGCGATAGGCCTTCTTGAGGAGGCTCTTGCCTTCCGGTGTGATGCCATTTCTGGAAAGGCCGACGCTGTTCAGCCCTACGATGCGGGCTGGATTGCCATCTGCGATGACATAAGGGCAGACGTCCTGCACGATCTTGGACATGCCGCCGACCATGGCGCAGGCACCGATCTTGACGAACTGGTGAAGGCCGCTCATGCCGCCGATGACCGCATGGTCTTCGACAGTGACATGACCTGCCGCGCCCGAGAAGGAGGACATGACGATGTGGTCGCCGAAGCAGCAGTTATGCGCGACATGGGTATAAGCCTGCAGCATATTGTAAGAGCCGATGCGTGTCTCGCAGTTTTCTCCGGTCGCTCTGTGAATGGTGACGTATTCACGGAGAAGATTGTGATCGCCGATGACGACGGTGCTGTATTCGTCTGCGAATTTCAGATCCTGCGGGTCTTCTCCAATGACCGCATGCGGATAAATGTGATTCTCTTTGCCCATGCGGACATTCTTCGCGATGACAGCGTGCGGTCCGATGATGGTGCCTTCGCCGATCTCGCAGTTTTCTCCGATGTAGGCATAAGCACCGATGACTACATTCTTGTGAATGATTGCGCTCGGATGAATCACGGCCGACGGATGGATATCCGGTGCCTCATTTTTCAAGACTTTGAGTTCCATTGTTCTTTCCCCTTTATGACAGCTTGCACTGATCTTTTGATCGCCCGAAGGCGAATTTAAGTTTTCATAATACATAATCCGTTCGCAAGCAGTCGAATTATACTTCCATCTCAAGCGAAATCCGGCGTTCTGTCGCTGTTTATTATTATTATCTCTCTATTTCGCTGATTTTTAACCATTTTCAATTTTTGAAAAACTTCAAACGGCAGCCGGCATGATGCCGGAGGTCCCTTCTGCCCTTTTATTTCTTATCTTCCGGGCCTTCATTCGGGTCGAGAAGATAGAAGAGGAAGTCCGCTTCTGCCTTGTGCACGCCCTCGACCGAGCATTCGCAGTGGACCTTGCCCATGCGGCCGATGATCTTCTTGATGACAGCCTTGGTGACCATCTGGTCGCCGGGGAGGACCGGAGAGCGGAAACGGACATGATCCATACCGGTGAACAGCGGGATGAGGCCTCTGTTTTCTTCCGGATACTGGAGCGCTACGCCGCCGACCTGCGCCATGGCTTCACAGATGAGAGCGCCCGGCATGACGGGATGTCCCGGGAAATGTCCCTGGAAAAATGGTTCATTCATGGTGACGGATTTCACGCCGATCGCATAGTCCATCGGGACCAGCTCGGTGATCTTGTCGACCAGGAGCATCGGGTAGCGATGCGGCAGGATTTCCATGATTTCTTCTACGTTGAGTTCCATAAGTGTTTCCTCCTTGAAAATGACGGGGTTCTTATCGATGATGACTATCGCTTGGCAGGCAAAGGGCTTCCTCCAAGGATAGAAGAGGGGATTCATTATTATTTCTTCAGAGCCTGCAGCTTTTCGGACAGCTCGGCATTCAGCTTGTGGCTGCCGAGGACGGCGATGATGTGCGCCTGCAGAGGGCCTACGAGGGAAATGTCACCCAGGATATCTAAGATCTTGTGACGAACCAGTTCATCCTGAAAGCGGAGCTTCGAGAGGCATTTGTCTTCGGAGTAGACGACCGCATTTTCCAGCGTGCCGCCTTTGCCAAGCCCCATCTTTCTCATGGCTTCAAGCTCCCATGTGAAGCCGATGGTGCGGGCAGGAGAGATCTCCTTGCGGTAGCTCTCTTCATCAAGGATCACATCCAGCGTCTGACAGCCGAGGAGCGGGTGCGGATTCATGGATGTGAAGGTCACACGAAGGCCATCATAGGGGAGCGCCGCGATGAATTTCTTATCGCCCTCATAGACAGCGACGCTGTGATCGAGCGTGAGGACCGGGATGGTCTCTTCCTGCTCTTCGATGCCGCCTTCGAGCACCATGTCGACAAAGGTCTTGGACGAACCGTCTCCGACCGGCGGCTCGGCAGAGTCCATCTCGATCAGGCAGTTGTCGATGTGGAGCGCAAAGAGTGCGGAGAGGACATGCTCGACGGTGAAGACCTTCGCCGCGCCGTCCTCGAGCGTAGTCGCACGCATGGTATTGGTGATATTCTGGCTCTTCGCAGCGACTGTCGGTGCGCCCGCAAGATCGACTCTCCGGAAGAGGATGCCCGTCCCTGCTTTGGCCGGATGCATGGTCATGGTCACAGGCAGCCCGGAGTGCAGGCCATTGCCTTTGTAGGTGACGGATTTCTGGATGGTGTGCTGTTTTCTATTCACGATGAGTACCTTTCATGAGAAAGAAAGATCACGGCAGGAAGCGGCCGGAATGTCTCCGATGCAAAGCTCCGTCCCCGCGATGCCGTTATATATGTATTCATGATAACTAGTTAATTATATACTTTTTTCAAGAACCGTTCAAGATTTTTCGCGGTTTTTTGAGAATCTCGGAAGCAGTGACTGGTGACTAGGAATGAGTGGCTAGGGATTAGGGATTCGGGATTAGACTAGGAGACATCTGATTCCTGCATCGTCATTTCAGGCGAAGTGAGAAATCTTTGCCAAGGGACTCACTCTTTCCCCATATGTGCCGCGCTGTTCCGCTTTCCTCATCTGTCTTTCATACCGCCTGTGCCCTATCCGCCCCTTCGGGCATCGCCCATATATATTTGCGGCGAAGCCGCCACCACCATTCCTCATTCCTAATTCTTCATTTAAATAGTAGAGCTTTCATCCGCGATCCATGGGCGCCCCGCCCCACGAACTCACCCTTCTCCTGCGCCTGATTCCTCTTGCTGAAATCTCGTAAGGACTCTATACTAATAGAAGTAACTCATTCCTGATAAGGAGATCTCTATGAAAAATTTCCTCGCGCAGGAGCATGAGAAGCTCTCACTCTGGTGGGCGGCGATCTCCGCAAAAGAGATCACGCTCTACCTGCTGCTCACCCTTGCCCTTCTCCTCCCTGTTTATCTATACTATGCCGCGCTCGGCATCACGGGACTCACGGAGTGGTACCGCTGCCTTCGCAACTTTGCCGAATGCGGCCTGCTCTTCTTCCTGACCGAGCTCGTCACGAGGCGCAGCCTTCTGCATCCCTTCTGGCGGATCGGATACATCCCCTTCTTCTCATGGATCCTGATCTTCCCCTACGTGCTGACGCACGCGGTGAACGGCATGACGGACGCCTCCTTCAACCACCTCTCGCCCTACTTTCTGACCGCGATGGCGATCCTGCTCCTCCTCTTCTTCGTGATGAATGTGATCAGCCGCGTCTATGTCGGCAAACGGCTCGCGACGCTAATCTGTCTTGCACTCGTCTGCTTCTTCACCTTCAATGCCTTCATCTTCCTCACGCATTACGAATTCATGGGGATCATGATGACATCGAAGGAAATGTTTTTCGCCCTGACGAATACCAGCCGCTGGTTCGAACGCATCGTGCTGTCGCACATCTCGCTCATGCTGCTCCTCTTCTTCCTCACGCTGGCGCTCGCCTTCGCGGCGCTTTACGCAAAATGGATCTACCGCAGCGCCTACTGTCTCTCTCCGAAGTGGATCCCGAAGAACAGAAAGTCCTACTCCGTCATTCACCGTATGCTGCAATTCCTCGTTTTCTTCGGCTGTCTGTGGCTCTTCCTGCGCTGGGCGAGCGAATGCTTCCCCCTCCACGACTACGAAACCGCCAAGCAGTACAATGAATATATCGAGTACATAAAAAATACGACCTTGTGAGTATGGACAGACCCCACAGGGGATGCGGTACAAATGCGGCGCTTCTCTGGATACGGCGCACCGCCCCCAGATCCTGATCCCCAGTCACCCCACCCGAAAGGACCCTCCCATGAACATCAAAGAAGAAACCCGCAAAATGAAGCTCGCCTCTCCCATTCTGGCTGCGGCTTCGCTCGAAAAAAGGAATCACGCACTCGCCCTCATCCGTGAATCGCTCCTTGCAAGCAGGGAAGAGATTTTTGCCGCCAATCACAAAGACCTCGCGCTGGCAGAAGAAAACGGCATCGCCCCTGCCGTCAAGAAACGTCTCAAATTCGATGAAGGAAAGCTCGCTGACGTGGAAGCAGAGCTCACCGGCCTCATCGCTCTGCCAGATCCGATCGATCGCGTGACGCTCGCCCGCGAACTCGACGAAGGGCTCTCTCTCTACCGTGTGACCTGCCCCATCGGCGTCATCGGCGTCATCTTCGAAGCCCGCCCCGATGCGCTGGTACAGATCTCCTCCCTCTGCCTGAAGAGCGGCAACTGTGCCATCCTGAAGGGCGGCAAAGAAACGACCTACACCAACCGCGTCCTCTTCCGCCTGATCCAGAAGGCCGCCATCGCTGCCGGTCTTCCGGAGAATGCGCTGCTCCAGGCCGAGCAGCACAATGAGATCGACGAGCTTCTCGAATGTCACGAATCCGTCGACCTCCTCATCCCGCGCGGCTCGAATGCATTCGTGCAGTACATCATGTCTCACACCGCGATCCCTGTCCTCGGCCATGCAGACGGCGTGTGCCATATCTACGTCGACAAGGACTATGAGGAAGAAATCGCCATCCCCGCCATCGTGGATGCCAAGGTGCAGTATCCCGCCGCCTGCAACGCAGTCGAGACCATCCTCGTCCATCGAAGCATCGCGAAGGATCTCCTGCCGAAGCTCGCCCGCGCCCTCACCGACGCCGGCGTCACGATCCGCGGCACGAAAGAAGTGAATGACATCATCCCTGTCGATGTCATTCCTGAGAGCGAAAGCTTCCACAAGGAATACCTCTCCCTCACCCTTGCCATCAAGCTCGTCGGCGACTTGGACGAAGCGATCTCCCACATCAATACCTTCGGCAGCCATCACACCGACTGCATCATGACGAAAAATGAAGCTGCTGCCAAACGCTTCATGGCACTCGTCGACTCCGCAGGCGTCTATCAGAATGCCTCCACCCGCTTCGCTGACGGCTTCCGCTACGGCTTCGGCGCAGAAGTCGGCATCTCCACCTCCAAGATCCACGCCAGAGGCCCTGTCGGCCTTGAAGGCCTCATCTCCTACAAGTACAAGCTCTTCGGCCACGGCCAGATCGTAGGCGACTACGCATCGGGAAAGAAGCAGTTCCATTTTAAGGATCTGAAGTAATGAGTGACTAGTGACTAGTAGCTAGGGATTAGGGATTAGGTTCAACGAGGACGGTGCGACGCTTCGCGCCATCCCCCACGCAAAAGACGGGCGGCAGAAACGAAATCGTTTCTGCCGCCCATTTTACCATTGTATGACACCCGATGAGGTTCAGGGTTTAGCGGTCACAAGTGACTAGTGACTTGTGACTCTCTCGTATCGTCATTTCGAGCGTAAGCGAGAAATCTTTGTCATTTGCGGTCAGGCGGTCGATATCAGGGAATCCCAAACGAGAAACCTGCTTATCCGCAGACCTTCGGGCATCGCCATTATTTATACTCTGCGGCGCTTCTATATTCTGATGCGCCGCACCGCCATTTCGCATTTCTCATTCAAGCAAAGCTTTCATCCCCAGTCAAGGGGGCAGCACGCCCCACAGGCTAGCCCTGAACCCATCAACCCTTTTACTTCACATCCACGACGCCGAATTTTCCATCCTGCATCTTCATCAGGATCAGATCGACGACCGGATCGCGCTTTTCGTCGAAGCTGAATGTGCCGCAGACACCCTTGAAATCCTTCATCTGCGCCAGCGCATCGCGGATCTTCTTGTGATCGGTGGTCGTACCCGCGCGCTTCATCGCATCCATCGCCATGTAGACGCCGTCATACGCACTGGCGGCGAACTGGTCGGGCGCACGGCCATAGGCTTTGGTGTAGTTCTCCACGAATTTCTGCACCTTTTCATCCTTGCGATCCGCCGACCACATGGAGGAGACATAGACATTGTCCGCTGCAGCGCCCGCCATCTTGCCCAGCTCCGGCGAGACGAAGCCATTGTCCCCCAGCACCGGCTGATTCATGCCCATCTCTCTCATCTTCTTCAGGATGCGGGAGCCTTCCTGGTAGTAGCTGCATACGACGATGACATCCGGATTTTTGTGCTGGATATTCGTCAGCTGCGCGGAGTACTCGCTATCCTTGCTGCCGAAGGTCTCGACGTCGATGACTTGGACGCCTTCCTCTTCCATCGTCTTCTGGAAATATTTCTGCGCGGTCACATGCTGCTCATTGTCATGGGCATAGAGGATCGCTGCGGTCTTGTAGCCTAAGAGCTTGTGCGTCTTCTTCACCGTCTGCGGGATATTCTTCGACTCCGGTACGGAATTTCTGAAAATGCAGTCTCCGATGTCCGTGATGTTTTCTGCCGTGACAGAAATCTCCAGAGACGGCACCTTTGCATTCTGGATGATCGGCCCCGCCGCCTTCGCCTCATTGGACGTCATCGGCCCGATGATCAGAGAGACTTTCTCCTGAATCAGTTTCTTCGTCGCATTCATCGAGTCCGCCGGGACAGCCTTCGTATCCTCCACCAGGAGATCGATCGGGAAATCGCCCTTCTTATTGATTTCTTCGACAGCGAGGCGCACGCCCTCCTCTTCCGACTTGCCATATGCGGCCGCACCGCCCGTCAGCGCCGCCGTGAAACCGATCTTTGCCGCATTCTTCGCGCCGGAAGACACCGCGCCCCCCGTCTTGCCGCCGCAGCCGGACAGACCTGCCATCATGATGGCAGCCATAGAACAAATACCGATCGTCTTCATTACTTTTCTCATATGCATCATTTGTGTCTCCTCCTAGTTTACATGGATCAAAAAACCGCCCCTGAAAGAGGCTTTCCTCTCCCAGGGGCGGTTTTCCGCGGTGCCACCCTGATTTATCACTCACCATGAAAGAAAAAAGCGCCTCCGTCCGATCCCTCGGACAGAGGCGCGTCTGCGCTGTACCACTCTGTGCTTATCGCTCTTCCACTTCGTATAATATAAAAGCCCCTGTCTCTTCCGAGACAGGGGCGAGGTTTCGCGGTACCACCCTGCATTATACTTTCATGGTTCATCCATAACGGGGACTTCCGCCTTCTCTACGGCATCACTGCTTCGATCCGGAGCTCCTGGGAGAGTTCGTCATATGCTTCCTGCCGATTTTCACCAACCATCGGCTCTCTGAAAAGAACATCATATCACTTGATCCCAGTCATCGCATGGGGTATTGAGTTGAAATAATCATACACGGCAAAGAGCCATCTGTCAAACGATTTTTCTTTGTATGCTGTTTTGGAATAGATATGGACGGTTGGTATGAATCGAGGGGATAAGAAAGGAGCAAGGGTTCAGGGTTAGCTCATCGGGCGAGTTTCCCTTTGATTTCATTGGGAAAGAGGTTCAGAAGGTTCTATAGGTTCTGAGGGTAGGGCGGGGAAGGTGCGGCGCATAAAAATATAGAAGCGCCGCGGAGTTTTGAAACTAGCGTTTTTCTCGTATCGCAAACCTAATCCCTAGCCACTCATCCCTAGCTACCAGTCACTAGTCACTAGTCACTAATCACACGCTCCGCATCATGAAGAGCGCGAGCGCCGTCAGCGCGAAGTAGGGGCCGTAGGCGAAGGCGCTCTTTCGTTTCTTGAGGCGAAGGAGCATCAGGAGAAGGGCAGAAAGACCGCCGAAGATGATGCCGGCCATCGTGACGAAGAGGAGCGCATCTCTCCCCAGCCAGAGGCCGAGCGCTGCGATGAGCTTCACGTCGCCCCCGCCCAGTGCCCCGCGCGAGAGGATGGCGAGCACAAGGAAGGCCGCGCCGCCCGCCGCGGCTGCGACGAGGCGATCGGTCAGAAGGGGAAGCTGGATGAGCGAGAGGAGAAGCCCTCCCGCCGCGAAGGGAAGCATCATCGCATCAAAGAGGCAGTACTGCTCAAAGTCAGTCGCTGTCATGAGCAGAAGGAGCGCGGAGGCGAAGAGCAGGAAGAAAAGCTCGACAGGGCTTGATGCGATGTAGACCGCGCGCGCGCCGCAGAGAAGGAAAGCGAGCGGGAGAAGAAAATGCCGCAAGCGTCCCCGTTCTTTGACGGCCAAAGGAAATGTCAGGATGTCCCGATGCGAGGCATAGAGTGCATCGATCCAGGCATTTCCCAAGCGATGCAGCAGAAATGTCAGCAGCAGCACAGCCGCGCCGCCGATCAAGTAAAAGAAGTCCATAGGTTTACCTTGCATTCTTTCGCTGGATATCTTACAATACAGATAGAAACGGTGCCATCCGATAAACGGTCATGACCCCATTTATTGTTAGTAGAAAAGCCGCCTAACTTGTCAGGGTCGAGGCGGTTTTTCTATTGGTCACTTGGTCAGTGCTATAACACACATACTCGCAAAAAAGACGATCGTTAAAAAATCGTATTTCGTCATATGGGTCATCCCCCTTTCGGGGTCTCAATTTTAACCGCCTATCGTTTACGATGGCACCGCCTGTATCATATCACAAAATGCTAGCGATTGGATAGCACCGTCAGGAAATCGCATACGCAAAGCCAACCTCTGCCCCTTTGAACATCTCCTGCCGGAGAAAGGAGAACCATGCGCAGGATCAATTCATCCGTGTTTTCCTTGCTTTCTTTCGTGAAATGTCTTACAATACAAATAGAAACGGTGCCATCCGATAAACGGTCATGACCCCATTATTTCAAGAAGAAAAACCGCCTCATCTTGTCAGGAGCAAGGCGGTTTTTCTATTGGTCACTTTGTCAGTGCTATAACACACATACTCGCAAAAAGCCTCGCCCTTACGGGTCGAGGCTTTTTTGACGAGTGAATTACAGTCCGAAACGAGCGAAGATTTCATCTACATGGACGAGCATCGGCTTGTAGTCGAAGCAGGCTTTGATTTCTTCTTCGTTCAGATACTTTCTGACGTCTTCATCCTTGCAAAGATTTTCGTAGAAATCTTCGCCCTGAAGCCAGCGTTTCATCGCATTTCTCTGTACCCAGCGATATGCGGTGTCACGGTAAGCGCCTTTCGCTACGAGAGCGAGGAGGACGCGCGGGCTGTAGATGAGACCGCCGGTGAGGTTCAGATCGGCGAGCATCTTGTCCGGATAGACGAGGAGCTTGTCGATGAGGTCGGTGGTCTGCGCGAGGATGTAGTCCAGAGCGATGGTCGCATCTGGGAACATGACGCGTTCGACGGAGGAGTGGGAAATATCTCTTTCATGCCAGAGCGGGATGTCTTCGAAGGCCGGGAGGCTGTAGCCCTGAATGAGACGGGCCATGCCGCAGATTCTTTCGGACTTGACCGGATTTCTCTTATGCGGCATCGCAGAGGAGCCTTTCTGCTTCGGGCTGAAGTATTCTTCCGCTTCTCTCACTTCGGTTCTCTGCAGGTGGCGGACTTCGAGAGCCATCTGTGCGAGAGTGCCGGCGATGACGCCTAAGGTCGTGATGTATTCGGCGTGGTGGTCACGCTGTACGACCTGAGTCGCTACGACTTCTTTGGCAAGGCCCATCTTCTTGCAGACGTATTCTTCGACGTATGGATCGATGTCTGCATAGGTGCCTACCGCGCCGGACAGCTTGCCGACCGCCATTTCTTCTGCGGCTCTCTTCATGCGGTCAATGTTTCTGAGCGTCTCGGAGTACCAAAGGAGCAGCTTCAGACCGAAGGTGGTCGGTTCTGCATGGACACCGTGGGTGCGGCCGATGGTCGGGGTGTACTTGAATTCGACAGCTCTTCTCTTCAAGACTTCTGCCAGCTTTTCCAGATCTTCCAGAAGGACAGCGGAAGCCTGTTTGATCTGTACATTGAGGCCGGTATCCTTCACGTCGGTGGAGGTAAGGCCCATGTGGATGTACTTGGCATCATCGCCTACATATTCCCCGACATTCGTGAGGAAAGCGATGATGTCGTGATTGATCTCACGATCGATCTCGTGGATGCGGTCGACATCAAAGTCTGCCTTCGCTTTGATCACTTCGACAGCTTCCTTCGGAATGCGGCCCAGCTCTGCATTTGCTTCGCAGGCTGCGATCTCTACATCAAGCATTGTCTGCCATTCATTTCTTTCGTTCCAGATCTTTTCCATGACTGGACGTGTGTACCTCGGTATCATCAGAGTTCTCCCTTCGGTTGACCAATGCGGGCCGCGATCTCGCGCCCGACGACTACACCGGCGGCGGAAGCCTGTGCCAGGCCCCTGGTGATGCCGGCTCCATCACCAATAGCGAAGAAATTGGGAATCTTCGTTTCCAGCTGGGAAGACAGTGCGATGCGGGAGGAGTAGAACTTCACTTCCACGCCATAGAGAAGGGTGTGGCGCGAGTTCGCTCCCGGGCATGCTTCATCCAGCGCTTCAAACATCTCCATAATATCCTTTAAGAAGCGATATGGCAAGACCAAAGATAGATCTCCCGGCGTTGCCGAGGGCATGGTGGGATGGATCAGCCCTCTTCGTATGCGCTCTGCCGTCGAACGACGGCCGTCACGCAGGTCGCCGAGACGCTGCACGATGGGCCCGCCGCCCAGCATGTTTGCCAGTGTCGCGATGTATTTCCCGTACTCGATCGGTTCATGGAAGGGCTCGGTGAACTGCTTCGATACCAGAATGGCGAAATTGGTATTCTCACTTTTTTTGTGTGCATACGAATGCCCATTCACCGTCATGAGTCCGTTGTTGTTCTCCGTCACGACGAAGCCATACGGATTCATGCAGAACGTGCGTACACGGTCATCGAAGGATCTGGAGAAATACACCAGCTTCGACTCATAGCAGATATTCGTGATCGGCTCGAAGACTTCGGCCGGCGACTCCACGCGGACGCCGATGTCGACCGCATTCGACTCGGTCTGAAGGCCGATCCGCTTCGCTTCTCCGGTAAACCACTCCGCGCCGTCACGCCCCGGTGCGGCCACGAGGTATTTGCAGCGGTACGTCTCGCCGCCTGCAATGACGCCCTGCACCACGCCATCGCTCACAAGGATCGTATCCACCGGACACTTTGATTTCACCGTCACATTGGCCGGCAGACTGTCACGCATGCGGGAAAGGATCTCTCCATTCACATCCGTCCCCAAATGGCGGATGCGCGCTGGGATGAAGGACAAGTCTGCGGCTGCCGCCCGCCGCTTCAATTCGTGCAGCTCCTCCTTGTACTCATCCCCGTAGACCTTGCGATCGGCCCCGCCATAGCGGCAGTATACGCCGTCCACATAGGAGATCAGACGGGCGAGCTCGCCCTTATTCATATAATCATCCAGGTTTCCGCCATAGTCCGTCGTAAGCGTCAGCTTCCCGTCAGAGAAGGCCCCCGCGCCGCCCCAGCCGGATACGATATTCGCATAGCGGTCGGCCGCCTTCGCCTGCCTATTCTTATTGAGCGCGATGCGCTCACGAATATCCAGCCCCTTCTCCAAGATCAGGATGGACATCCCGGTATCAGCCAGCTCGAGCGCCGTGAATATCCCCGCCGGACCGGCACCGATGATAATGAGATCGAAATCGTTTGGCATAAGAAACCCCCGTTTCTCGCAATGCACCCATGGATGCTTGCGTTCATGGCTAGTGACAGATGCGGCAGGTGACAGGGGCCGTGCAGCGTCAAAAGCGCCGCAGCCCTTGAATACGGCTTCGGTCACAGATCACCCATCTGCCAGTCACTCTCATGCAGGCATAAAAAAAGCCCCGCATGGGGGCCAGATACATTTTACGTATCCCTTGTCCTATTTTACGCAAAAGAAGAGTGCGTGTCAAATACGACAAGACCGGAGGGAACGGCGGAAGGCTATGAGGCGGAAGAGTGTCCGCCGCCCCTTTCGACCACTGGTCATTGCGAACCCTTTCGATTTCCTGTATACTATAAATCATATGTAATCTATAAAATAAATGAAGAAAATGTTGGCTTGCACACAAAATCAGTATTTCCTTACAGGAGGATTCATGGCACTCACAAAGAAAGCGGAACGGACAAAAGCAAAGCTTCTGGATTCTGCCCAGCGCCTGATCAGCGCACATGGCTTCGACAATGTATCCGTGGAAGACATCACGAAGGACTCCGGCGTGGCCAAAGGCACCTTCTATCACTACTTCGAATGCAAGGAAGACGTTGTCCGCGAGCTCTCCCGCAAAACAGCCATGGCGACCATCGAGCGCGCCATCGCCCATGACGGCGATGTGATCGAGCGCTGCTGCTTCTATTTTGGCGAGATCTACAAGGACTGCATGTGGAGCGGCGTCCGTATCGTCCGTCAATGGCTCCGTGACAGCGTGGAAAACAAGCACGCACACCCCGAGCAGAATACAGAAGCCCTCTACGGCCTCTATCTCGCCCTCGAGAAGATCCTCTCCATCCATCAGGGCGAAGGCAAAGGGGAGCTCCGCAGCGATGTCCCCAAGACCATCCTCTGCCGCATCCTGGTTAGCCACTTCATCGGCGTCATCACCGTCTGGTGCATGTTGAATGCCTCCTTCGACCTCGCCAAAGACTCCGAAAACTACCTGAAGATCGACATCGAAAATCTCCTCGGGCCGTATGTGGAGAAGTGACTAGTGACTAGGGACTAGGGACTGAGGACTGGGGACTGGGGACTTGAATACCGCCTTCGGGCATCGCCCCATATACTCGCGGCGAAGCCGCCACCTTCATTTATCATTTCTAATTTCTCATTCGAGCAGAGCTTTCATCCACCATCAAGGGGCGGCACGCCCACGGGCTGACTCTGCTGCCTGCCAACCTTCGAGCATTGCCCCCTTGACACTGCGGCGATGCCGCCGCTGATCTGTCTTCGCGCTTACCGTATGGGTCAACGGACTCGCCATCTGGAAGAAAACGACCACCCTTTTATCACAAATGCTATAGCGCCGCGAGGCTTTGCGATGTATGATACAGATGTATCCATGCAAAGCTCACGGCGTTTTCCTATGGTCTTGCACCATGCCATCATTTTTTATTTTCCTAGGAGGCCTCTCATCATGACACCATATACAGAAGGTTTTTCTGCTGAGCCCATTCCGGACTCCATTTTCGAAATCATGAAAGGCAAATCATTCAAAGACGACTGCACCATCCCCAGAGAAGAGCTCTCCTACCTCCGCATCCGCTATGTGGACCTCCAAGGAAAAACACAGGACGGCGAAATGGTGGTCAACCGCCGCATCGCAGAAACTGTCCTTTCCATCTTCCAAGAGCTCTACGCCGCCAAATATCCCATCGAGAAGATCCGCCTCGTGGACCACTACGATGCCGATGATGAACGCTCGACGACAGACAACAACAGCTCCTCCTTCAATTTTCGCTTCATCTCCCACACGACCAAGATCTCCAAGCATGGCATGGGCGCGGCGATCGACATCAATCCGCTCTACAACCCCTATGTCAAAATGGTGGACGGCAAGCTCACCATCGAGCCCGCCGCCGGAGCCCCCTATATAGACCGCAGCCGTGACTTCCCCATGAAGATCGATGAAAAGGACCTCGCCTGCATCATCTTTGCCAAGTACGGCTTCGAATGGGGCGGCAGCTGGGAAGACCGCAAAGACTACCAGCACTTTGAGATCCCCGACGACGTGATCAAAAACTGGTGACTAGTGACTAGTGGCTAGTGACTTGAATACCACTTTCGGGCATCGCCTCATAAATATTCGCGGCGAAGCCGCCACCTTCATTCCTCATTCCTCATTCCTCATTTCCCTTGAACCCTGAACCCCCTCGGAGCATTCTATGTCTAAGAAAAACATTCCCGTCAAACCAAACGAAACATACACCCTCACCATCCGCGACCTTGGCATCCACGGCGAAGGCATCGGAGCTGTCGATGACTTCACCGTCTTCGTCCCCGGCGCTCTCCCCGGCGAGACCATACAGGCCATGATCGTGACCGCGAAGAAATCCTACGCCACAGGGCGGCTCATCTCCATCGAGACCCCCTCCGCGCATCGCACCACGCCCGCCTGCCCGGTCTGCCACGCCTGCGGCGGCTGTCAGATCTCCCACCTCACCTATGAAGGCCAGCTTGCCGTGAAAGAGCGGCGCGTGAAAGACGTGATGGTGCGCATCGGCGGCTGCGAAGAGAGCCTTGTCCGCCCCATCATCGGCGCTCAACATCCATGGAACTACCGCAATAAAATGGCCGTCCCTGTCAGTCAGGTGACGAGCGGCCCCGTCTTGGGCTACTACCGGCAGGGCAGCCATCAGGTCATCCCGATCGCGAGCTGCGCCATTCAGGAAGAAGAAAACAACCGTCTGCTGCGCTTTGCACAAGGCTTCATGACACGCCATCAGCTCACCGGCTACAACGAAAAAACAGGCCGCGGCAGTGTCCGCCACATCATGGGACGCGTCGGCGATCACGGCGAAGTCATGGCCGTCATCGTGACTGCTTCGGGAAAGCTCCCGCTCGCCGACCTCTGGGTCTCCGAAATGAGAAAACTCCTCCCCGAAGTCGTCTCCATCTATCACAATGTCCAAAGCCACAAAGGCAATGCCATCCTCGGAAAAGAGATCCATCACCTCTGGGGCAAAAAGACCCTGACCTCCTCCCTTTGCGGCCTCGCCTTCGAAGTCTCCCCCTTCTCCTTCTTTCAGGTACACAAACCGCAGGCCGAGCTCCTCTATGAAAAAGCCCTCGCCTATGCCGACCTCCACGGCGGAGAGACCGTGATCGACGCCTACTGCGGGACAGGCACCATCTCCCTCTGCCTTGCCCAAAAAGCCGGTCGCGTCATCGGTATCGAGATCGTGAAAGAAGCCATCGAAGACGCGAAGAAAAACGCCGCCTTCAACCACATAGAAAACGCCGAATTCTACACCGCTGATGCCGGAGAATTCATGCCAAAGCTCTACCAAGAAGGCCTTCGCCCCGACGTCATCGTCATGGACCCCGTCCGCGCCGGCTGCAGCGAGACCGTCCTATCCGCTGCAGCCGGCATGCAGCCCTCGCGCATCGTCTACGTCTCCTGCAACGCAGCCACCTTCGCTCGCGATGCGAAGCTCCTCGCCGGACTTGGCTATACCGTAAAGAAAGTCACACCCGTCGACATGTTCCCCCAGACCATGCACGTGGAGACGATAAGCCTCTTAGTTCTGAGAAATCCGTTAACACATATCAACATTGATGTGGATGCGGATGTGGAAGAAATGGTACAGGATAAAAGAGGACTGGCAAGCTATGGGCAGATCAAGGATTACGTTCTTGAACATAGCGGCTTGAAGGTCAGCAGCCTGTATATCGCGCAGGTAAAGCAGAAATGCGGTATTATCGAGCGCGAGAGCTACAATAAACCGAAATCCGAGGATGCCCAGCAGCCACAATGCCCGCCGGATAAGGAAAGAGCCATTACGGAAGCATTGAAGCATTTTGGAATGATTTGAGGTGGGCGAATATGAAGCGTTTGATTTCCTGTTCGTTTAAATGGATACTGCCTATGTTGAGCTGAAATTTGCCGATAGCAGCGTGATTGAGATTGACACGATTGACGTGGAAAATGAGATTGCTGACAACATGTATCAGTGGTCGGAGCTGGACTGGCTGATCTATAATAAACCTCTGGAATATGCGCAACTGGTCCTTGGCGGTGACTTGGAACGGTAGGTGAAAGGCACACCAGAGCATCGGTTGATGGATTGAAAATTAATAATGCAGAGCCCACTGGTCAACAAGATCGGTGGGCTCTGCATCATTTGAGCTCGCAACCAAGAGTTTCAGAATGGCAGTCTGTTTCAAATGTTGTCGAGAATCTTTTGAACGACATATGGCTTAGCGTACTTGATATAAGCATCGCTCACAAAAATGGTGTTTGCAGCATGTGGTTCAGCCCACATTGCCGGGTAGATAACAATCTTCTTTTTGCTTCTTCGCCCAGTTGCGGTAATTTCATGATCAGCAGTGATTTCGCAGCCTGATTGCTTAAGGATATTCGCTAAAGGCATGATCATGTTAATCTGTGTCTCTAGTTTGATAGGGGATGCTTTTATGCCATCAACACCCCATTCAAGGAGCTGAAGTGCAGCAAAGCGGTCAAGCATGCCATGTACATATTGGTTTCTGTAATGCTTTAGGCATTTGGTACACGCAGATCTACAATCACAGGAGATCAACAGCTCTTTCATATCGGATAGCAGCTCGGAAATTGCATCGGCCACACTGACAGCATAACCAGCGCCGCTCGATAGACTATCGTAAAGGTAGATATCGACATAGAAGGCTTCAGTTCCAGTCCTGAGACGATAACCAGTGACAAGTTCGGCGAATTCAACATCGAGTTTTTTGCTTGCTACCAGTCTCAGTGCTTCAGCTAAGGATTGAGCTGCACGGCTAAGCCATGGATTATCATTACGGCGTGTATCAATAATCTTGTCGTCAATTGTGAATTCAAGGACCAACATATCAGTTATGAAGTCATAGCCGAGATTCACATTAAAGGAATTACTGTGACGGCATCTGCTTCGAGCATACTTTGACTTGTATGGCCTGTTAACGTCATTCAGAACAGAAATATCGTTGCCTGGCATAGCAGCACCACAGTCTTTGCAGACCATAAAGCCCTTGTCATCTGATCCTTTATTCAGCATGATGATTCGCTGATTTGTTCGTGAAGCGATTCGTATGTTCTTGCAACCTGGGGCAAGTTTCATTTCTTCTGCATCCGGTAGAGTTGAATACAGAGGCTGCTGTACGGCGGTATATTCTTCTGATAGCTGAACATCCGGTATTGCTTCCGCATTTCTTGGTGCAAAACCCCAGGGACGCATCATTTCACGAGTGATTCTGAGATTAACGTTCCCACAGAATGGGCAATGCTTTGTGTTTTCTTCCATCAAACCAAACCAGCCGCACTCAGGGCAAGAGATAATCTGTTTCACATAATTTGGGTCTTCTGTGTAAGCACGCGCCGGGGTCAGTGCTTGACCGTGATGGCGTTCACTTCCAGGATAGTAGAATCCGCCAATCTGATAGGTTTGCTTATCAACTACAATTGCTCTGCCAGGAGCATATTCACCAATAGCTACATCAAGCCCACGTTCAACCTCGTAAAGGATTTTTCCGTGCATATCTGGTATGTAAGTACTGACGACGTTTTTCGGAAACGAATATGTTGGGATGATACCTTCTTCATAAAGAGCATCCAAGAGAACTTTTGCATCGCCTTCATCTACACCAAAAAGCTCGGGGTGAGCATGGCATTTTTCTTTTAGTGTATCAAGGGCCTCTTTGAGTTCATCCGCAAACTCTGAATAATGAAATATCACTCCAATAGGCAAAAGGAGCTTGTCCTTATCAACATTGTAGGAAGCAAGATAGTTCTTGAAATTGTCAAGGAAATCTTTGAGAAAAACGGCTGCGGGAACTGTATCAAGGCTCATATGTTCTTCTGTGAGAAATTCCTGCAAGATAACCATAGCCAGATGGCGCTGGAGGAGTTTCTCGCTTCGTACATCGATCCAAGGCCTACGGGGATCGCCACGGAACATGGGAATCGGGTCATTGAAGTACAATGTATCATGAGGACCATCTTCACAGAAGGTAACGATTGTAGATAAACTAGATCCACGTCGGCCCGCACGGCCAGCTCTCTGTTGATAATTTTCACGCATTGGAGGAATGTTTCGCAGACCAACTGCAACTAGGGAGCCAATATCAATACCAACTTCCATGGTAGTTGTGCTACTGAGAATATCGACAGGTGTTTCACCATCTTGAATCAAGTCCTGAAAGCGCAACTCATATTGTTCAGTCTTACTCCAAAGATCGTCACGCTGGTCTTTATGTGAGAGCTGAGCAGTATGTTCCTCTGTGTCAATCACATGGATCGGCTCGCCTTGAACCGCGTCAGCAACCGGCTTTCTCCAGAAACTAAGTGCTTCGTATTCGTCGGATCCCATCTTGTGGATATGAGTAGAACCACAGCTAGGGCATCTGCCTTTTAGTAAGAAAGGTGTCAACTCAGAACACTGCTCACACTTGTACCATATATGCGTAACATCATAACGTGTCTTTACTCTGGAAAGATCAATGTATAGTTTGCCGTTATCAGGTTGCGCTGAGTCAAGGAATGCTTCTTTCAATACTCGTTTCCAAGCCATCTCAGGTTCATTTCCGTCACTCCAACCCATGATCTCTCGGATGACTTTCGAAAACTCCCAATCTTTATCAAGTCCATAACCACCTCGCTTTGGGCGAACCTTTAATCGAACCGTATCATTAATGGTATGACCAAGGGCAGTAGACATATCACAGATTGATAAAACCCAAGCGTTAAAGAGATTGATAAACTCATCATCGGTGACCGTCACACGGTTTTCCACAAGAGCATCGACAGCATCAAAAAGTGCCTGTTCTGTAGGTTCAATCCAGCTCGTAGCGGAGTCGTACAAAGTGTTATAACCTCCAGCGAACAATCGAAGAAGGTATTCCTGCATCTGTACCGGCGCGTTCACAATCGTAAATCGCGGAGCGTAGTCTCTTCCTCGTTTTATACATCGATTGTAATTATTCAGTGCAGAAGCACAGTCTTCAGCGAATTTTGTGCGTTCATCGGCATGGAACATCTGCACATGACACTGACCGGCTGCAAGGCAGAAATAATCGTACAGCGTATTCATGGATTGCTCGACTGTTTGCTCCTCCATTGTTTTGATTGCTATTGCAAATAATTGCCTTGCGGCAGAAATGTCCGAAGCATCAGACATATCTCTAGCCAGTTTTGCTGCACGTTGACGGCTATCAGAGAAAAGCAAAACCTTGCGTCCCTCGTTAGGAAACCGATCAGGATCACTGTCCTTCCCTGGTACAGCAGGTTGCAGTTGGAACTGCGACTTAATCAAGTTGAAGAAAGACTGATTCCCTCGAGTGCTAAATGAGGTAAGCTGCGATGTAGATAGTTGATGCCTACAATGCGGGCAGGTTGGGAAGGTAATAATCTGCGGCCTGCCTTTTGCAGAGTAGTTGCAGTAGTATAGCTTTCTAATCCATGACTTACCAGCAGAAGAGTCATCCGTAAAGTTGATAAACCCGCTCTTCACATCAAGATAACAGGGCTTTATAGCATTTTTGCCCTGTTTTGCAGGTAGCACAAAATCGTCAGTGGGGATAAACAGATGTACTTCTTTCATCCTGTGATCCATTAATTGACCGGGGTAGCGCCACAGGTATACATTTCCATGAAACTCCGAGTCATCTTCAAGGACATAGCCCTTGAAGAATAGCGCACCACAGCGTCTGTCGTTATAAAGCTCATAGACCACACTGCCACAATGGGGGCAAATCAAATTACCATCAGACAAATAGACCTCACCTAAAGTAAGACCTCCTTCCGAATGAGAACGGCTGCAATTCGCATTGGCACAGGCATAAACTCCAGAAATACCTTTGAAAAGCATATGCATACGTGCCGGGAAAAGGACAGAACCCTTTGCGTTTTTTGCAAGTGGCGCAATTGCCAAAAGGACACTGACCGCTTTTAAAGCATTTTCCTGACTGAGATCCGGGAAGATACCGGAAGACAACTCTCCTAGGGATACTGCATTCCCGCGACAATACTTGATGAGTTCATGGAACGGGCGATAATAGACAAGATTGTCGTACATCCAGTTGCAGATCGCTTTCAAGGAGCTGATGCTCTGGTCAAAGCCTTCCAATTGACGCCAGAACGACAAGAGTGCAGAAAGCTTTAAATCATCCTTGTCCTCAAATTGGCTAGGATCTGAGCTTAAGAGAAGCTCAGCGGGTATGTCATATTTCAACTGACCATCAATGACTTCTCTTTCGCCGGTGAGATAGCAGAACCGAGTTGCTTTGTCAGAGGCAGTAAGCTCATTTGCAAACCTCATTACTGAATCAACATCTTGCTGATTCTTGTTAGGCATACTTGCGGTTGTGAGTATAAATTGCACGCGGTCACGGCTAATGCCAAGTTTATGGAAAAGTCTGCGAATCAGCAACGCAACTTCACCGCCTGATGAACCACGGTACATGTGTGCTTCATCAATAACAAACAGCAATTTGTTCTCGTTGTTCGAAGCAAGCCACTCGCGAGTATCATACCAGATTTTCTGTTCTCTGGGGCGCAGCAACATATATTCCAGCATAGAATAATTTGTGATGAGAATGTCTGGGCAAAATTGCTGCATTTCAAAGCGGGTTATTAGCTCTGCGTCCTCATCGTTTGGAATATGCCTACTCTCATGAAGTCCTTGCAGAAACTGATGCATATCTGCCTTTGCGGGGATCTTTCCCTCTTTGAGAAGGTGATTGAAGTATTCTTGTTCAGAATCATTTTGAGGGAAAGACATTCTGGCCAAAGTTTTTTCGAGTTTTCGGTCCTGTTTTGTAGAAGGATGCGCTCCAGGGTATGGGGTTCGACCAGTATACATACCAAATTGGGGACGGCGAACTTCGTCACCACAGGTGTTTCTAAATGTCTTGATAAACTTCTTATCAGGATCGCCAATCATCCTTCTAAGTCGGCTAACCTGGTCTGAAACCAGGGCGTTCATGGGGTACATAACAATCGTGCGAACACCTCGTTTTGCCCATGATTCTTTGGCGTTTCTTGCTTCATCAGCCATCTTCGCAAGAAGCGGCCACATAAAGCACTCAGTTTTACCAGAACCAGTACCCGTTGACACAAACAGGTTTTCACCTCTGGTTGCTGCTTCAAGCGCAGATATCTGGTGAGCAAATGGAGATGGGAAAACCCCGATACCCGCTTCTGCCAACTGTAAGAAATAATCTTTCAGCCAAGGTTCTATGGACGCTGTTTCAATGCCGTTTTGAACAGTAACGTATGCTGGAGATGACTCAATAAAGGGTTTCTGGTAAAGCAGTCCCTCATCATCAATATGATCGCTTAAAGCAGAAAGCAGGATAGGAGACTTCCCGAAATACTGTGATTTAATATAGTCTTCCAACTCCGTTCGCAACTGCTTATGAACAGAATTTGCTCCGTTTGGCATCAGATTGCCCCTCCTTTAAATTCATATCCCTCATCAGATAGAACATTCTTAATGGCTGTAAAGACTTCTATTGAGAGTTTTCGCCTAAAATTGCACGGGAGTGATATGCATATCTCAGGCCAGCTATAGAGTTTTAAAAACTCAAGTTCACGTGGTGGGAGCAAATAATTCATACGTACATGGACTAATGCTCCATCCTCAAAATACTCTATTGGCGGCAAGGTTCCATATGTTGAGAGACAAGCACATGCAAGCGATCTGTAATTGTAAGACTCCACCTGCCACTGTGAGAGTGGGCTGACTTCTATCGTAGTGCCAGAATAGCGGTAAAGATAGTACAGCTGTGAACCGTTCATTCCGGTTCGAAGAATCGAAACAGTACCAGTCGTATCCGGCTTGTTTACCCAGTACCCTTGAGAAAAGGGAGGGGTTAAGCGAAGGTACTCTGTATTTTGCTCAAATGACAGATTGGATTTCCACGAAGCGGCAGATAGCGTTATACGCCACAATGCTTGTAAATTCTCTTGTTCAAAACCGAACATTGCCTTTATCTTATCTGGATTTTTTTCTCCATACTGTTTTGAATAAAACCCAATACCGGATACGCAGGAAATACTATCCAGAGCAATACCTCTTTGAAATAAGATATCACCAAACGCTTCTTCATGCTTCATTGATGGAGCTATTCGGTTGGGACAGTGATAAACTACGCCTGCACTCAAAAATTGATTTGCGATTTCCTCTTCAAGTTCTCCAGAAATATGCGGAAAAGCTCCAGAAAGTTCCGGATATAATGATTTGTAACTGCCGAGTACACTGCGAACTCTTCCTTTCATGTGCACAATAGAGATAGGCTCTTCTGCATCATCCCAGAGGGAAGCATATGCCATCATTCCACAGATGCTATAAACAAGACGGGTTTCCCATTCATCCTCCGTTTCCTGGGTTCCTCTAAGAATGTGGTATTGCTGTGATACTTTTGAGAGAAGTCCGTTATACTTATCCATCAATTTTCCCCTAACACATGCTGGAGGTCACGCTTGAGATTTTTAGAAACTACGATGCCCTTCTGAGGATCTACGACTGCCTCTGTGAGTTCATCTATCGCCATGGAAGCATAGGCAATCGGGAAAAGGCAAAACAAGAAATCATCATCTGTTGTGGCGGAGGGATAAATGTTGTGCATGGTAGCCATAAGACTGTTGATTTTGCTTCTAACTAACGAGCTTAGCCCGAATTTCGAAAGGACGGGTAATTCTTTGCGTGCACCTTTCTCCGCCGAATAGGGTTTAAAATCGTTAGAGAAGTAACCGCCATGGTATTTGCCAGTAGCTTTTCCTTTCACTAAAAACTCTGTAAACAGTGGCAGCATGAAGCTGTAAAGGCTTTTGGGTTCAACCTGAATATCTTCTGCGTATGGATGGGTAGCTATATAAAAAATATCTTTGGGGGAAAGTATTTCTGGAAGCCTGTTCATCCACCCGCTCGCAAGAAGGTTATTGATGATTACGATATCTTCATTATCAGCACCCATTTTTTTGATTGCTTGGCGGACATGGTTCCCTTCACAGCAGAGCACACCGTGCTTATGAGCAGTTACAGCTGCGCTAAATGCTTGAGCAATGTCGATTGCATTGGGCCCAGTGAGTAAAAGTGGCTGTTTTTCAATATAGGCAGCACAAAGAAACGCAGAGAGGCCACTTCTGTATTGTTCAGCAATACCTGCCTCTGCAAGTTCAAATACCGCTGTGTCGATAACATCTGCCCAAGAGTGATGAGCTTCAAGTTCATCAAGATGTTCAAATTCAGGGAATGTACGATATACAGCCGTATCGAGTTCAGACGCAGCATCGGCTGAGGTGGGTGTTGTTGATCCAACAATCTGCACTGGCTGTCCCCCAACAAATGCCATACTTGCAATAAAATCCGCCGCATTTTCACGAGCTTTTTGGATACGTGCGGCAACCGCTTTTTCAATACCATCCGCCAGTTTTTCTTTTTCAGCTATGATGCCAGAAAGACGCTCATCTTCTGCTTTGGTTTTGCTGAATACTTCTTGTGCTTTGCCTAGATCCTCGGCAGCAGATTTTAGCTTCTCATGAAGTGAATCGAGTTTTTGCTGGCTATCAGTCAAAAGTCTTTCGTTCTCTTTTTCCCAGTCCTGGCGAATAAGTTCTTTCGCTTTTTCTTGAAGTTCAGTGTTGGCAGAAAGAGCCGAGCGGATTATTTCGTCTTCTAAGCTATCTCCATCGACATATTGCCAGACTATGCTTAGAAATTCATCCAGCAGTTCTTTTGCAGCGGGATCGGAGCAACGGCATGCGACCCCAATTTTACGCGTGATATCATCAACTGGAACTGCATCAATAAAGTCCTTAAATGTCTTATACTGAGCTCGAGTTACATCTCTCATTTTATATGTAGCCCAGGAAATTGAAGACATTACGATATCTTTTACAATATCAAGTGGACTTTTCAAATGATATAGTTTACTTGGACGCCCAGCAAATGCGTTTCCATAGAATGATAATCCAGTGTCCAGATGTATAACGTCAGCATTAGTGAACTCATATACCGGCACTACAATGCAATCTTTAGAAATATTTGTTTTTTTGTTAACCGTATTGAATTCTTTGTCAGTACAAAGGATACCCGTATGCAGTCCTTTGGATGTACAAATAGAGAACATGACTTTTCGGCTGTGGGGCTGGTAATTGATTCCCTCTTTCAGAAGACTAACCAGCTCATCAGTGCTTGTTGCCTGTGTAACGGTCACAAGTTCAATGGCATCTAACTCTGTATTGTATCGGGACCGTATATAATCCTTAGAAGGATCATTTTCATTCGGAACCGCAGACCAAGTCCAGACACCATAGGACCCATCTTTAGAAGGGCCATCCTTATGGAAGATTTTATCTCTATTTCTAAAGCGCCGCGGGATATCTTCGTCTCTATGGAAAATGTAATAGTGCCCGTTATGGTTCAAATCGGCATATCGCATAAGCCATTTCTGACCATTATAGTCCGAAGCCATACTGCATAGAGAAACAATTTCATCTGCATTGGCGGAAGGCAAAATAGAGTCATCTGTATCATCAAACTGTGCAAGATAATCTGCATCATCGCTCGCAAAGGCACTAGGAGCAGTCTGCAATTTGGAAATCTTTACCTGTGCCTCAGCCAGCAAAGACGCTAATTGATTTTTATCCTGTTCAATTTTCTGAATTTTCTCTTCACACTCAGTTTTTATGGCAGTAATGCTATGTTGGGCTTCCTCAACTTGATTTGACAGGCGTTGATTTTTTTCTTCCATGGCCTGGATTTGAGTGAATGTTTCGGTATTTCTTGCACGCTCAGATTTGATATCTTTCATTCTCTCGTAAAGATTAGAGCATGTGTCCGTATCCAAAGGGGTTCCTGTCAGCTTAAAATATAACTCGATATTCCTGACAAAGAAAGAGTCAAGCATAGTTGTCGCTAAGGCGGCACCATGAGAGAAACCTTCTCCCTCAAGTTTAGCTATATTATCTTCAATTTCCTTCAGCCAGCGTTCTACCCGCATATTAACCCACCTTGCGATAAGGGGCTTATCAACATTGCCTATAGCAGTCTTAAGCGCTTGTTGCTCTGTCAACGTTTTGGCTCTAAATCCTTTTCGTATTTTCGAGAACTCCGGTTCGTTTCTTTTGAAGAGTTCTTTGAACTCTTTACCTGTAATGATCTCGCAGAGGGTTGATTTTTCTTCTTTGGTAAGAAGTCCGATGTAGTTCATAATTTATCTCCCTGTTTATTTGTACTTATACTGCGATAGGCATCCTGCAATCTCCTGTAGGATTGCTCATTGATAGCACCTTCTCTGATACATTCCCGTATCCATTGGCATATCTGTGGATAACAACGCATACCTGCTAAAATATTTCGCAAAGAATGTGGAGCGGGAATAAATATCCCCGATGCGTTACAAATTCGCTTCAGGATTTCGACTTCATTGTCTGTGATGCTAACCTGTCGCTTTTTGAAGTTGACTTTCCAGACAACATCGAGGCCGATGACAAGTTGAACGCTTACGCCGTAGGATAGCCCATTCAATTCAAGCGGTCTGTCTGCAATTATTTTTCGCTTATCTACAACACGATTGTTAGAGATTGTGAGTTCGCCATCAAATGTTGATTTGAAGAGCAGTGTTTTATGGTGTGGCAGCGTATTACTTTCACCAGATTCAATCTTAGAACCAGAAAGATCGGTTACTAAGATTGCAGGAGATGATCCAACTCCATTGAGAGGTTCTTTCCAAAAGTAAGTATATTGTAAGGCTTGAGTACGTCCTGCTGATATCAACTGTTGCCTTCTTGAGCAGTGGATTTCATATAGTTTGGGATAAGAGACAGTATGATTTAGCTGGCGGACCGCTGCGGAAGGGAATGTTTTGACGGTAGCTACATTGCCTTCGACAAGCATATACATATTATCTTGACTATGCTTTACAATATAATTTCCTTCCACAAACAATGGCCACACTGGCTGCAAAGAAACTGGGTGTTCTGTCAGGCGGCAGTGAAAATCAAGAAAGAATCGGGCGGCTTCTTCACTAAATGCGGATGCAGAAACTATGTAAAGTCTCCAGGATTCCCAACCAAACTGTTTCTGGACAATTTCTTGAATCCGTATGCTACTATAAGATCTCCTATAAAAACAGCTGCGTTTTAGCAAATAATATTCTTTCTCAATCTCAACATCAGCATCGTATGTGAGCTTCTTGCCAGAAGACTTTTCAAACAAGGTCCCTTCTGGATCAATTCCGGTAATTTCAGCTGGCCAGAATTCGCGCAGTTTATCAATTCCATTTTTAAAATTGAGAGTGTATTTTTCAAATGGCCTTTCACCAATGGGGAGATATGTAATACCTTCGCAATTCAGCCGTTCTTTTGTAAACACATAAGGTGTAGTCGATACTCCTTTCGGCTTGATTTCTATACAAAAATCTTTGGTGAGAGAACCAATTGGGGCGCGAATCAAGCCAATTTCAAATCTGAACGAAGCTGCGGACACACCTGTGATGCGGATTGGTAAATCATGTTCCTGAGAACAATAAGAAATTGAGGAACCGGCCTCAAATATACGTTCCGGGCAGTTTTTGCTTTTTTCATAGGCGCTGTGTCTGAAGTGGCGAGTTTGGACCGCTCCATCGGTAAGAGAGACGTATTGTCCACATAGTTCGCACATAAATAAACCGCTGTGAGCAGATACTGTTCCGCCTGGATGCAACTCGGCTGCTTGTTCTGCCGTAATCCGCTTCCAGCCGTTGTCTGACCACATGCAGACATGTGTTAGTGAAGCCATATGCATTCCTCCTAGTGTTTTTCGTTCTTGCCTTTTTGAGATTATGGTCCACTGTCTGAGTAACTAAGAATAAAGCCTGCTGTAGCAGACACTTGGGAAATTACAAACACAAGGCAATTTCTCATGTAGGAAAATCTGAAAGATCCCTGATGTAGATGAAAGAGAGTTTTCGGATTTTTCATTTTCTTCGTAACGGTTTCAAACTGAGTTTTTACAGTTTGGGTACAGCAATTTCTATACGGTCAGATTTTGAAAGCTGTTCTTCAAAGCAGTCTGCAATTGTCTGCTGATTATCCTCCGTTCGAAGTGGAAGGATATTTGAATACAGTAATTTCATGAGATACCTCCGTTAATCGTCAATTTTTCCATAATGTCTTCCAGATGCACATTCAGTGCAACGCAAATTTTAAGAAGCACATCGGTTGTAATATTCTCGCATTTTCCAAGTTGTGCAACAGAAGCAGAGCTTATTCCGGCGTCTTCCTTTAAATCTTTTTTGTTGGTAAATTGCAAGTTGAATTTGAACACTCATAATCAAGAAATACTCTCAATAGCATAAACTTCATCGAGAAATGCGTCAAATAGCTCTGAGGGCGTATGGCAGCCCAAAGCACGACGTGGGCACTGGCTTAGAGTATCTGCCATGTTCAGGACATCCTCATCAGAGAACCGATCCATGGACATGCCATTGGATGAACGGTTTGCAGTCGTCATGGTCGATTTTAGAAGGGTTCCTGGAGTTTTTGCAATTCTTTGCGTACGACTTATGCCAGCGTTTTGCCATATACTGAGGGGCTGGGCCGTGCTTGCTTTTTCGCTCCGGCGTTCCACGCCAAAGCTCATAGAAAACAGTCGTATGAGCACATCCTACCGCGGCAGAGATGCTGCGAAGGAAAGCCCCTGACGATGCAGAGCCTGAATCATGCCACGTTCTTCTAAAGAAAGATGACGGCCGGATGCACGTACATTCTCAATTGTATTAGAATGGATATGATCCATAGTGATTGCTCTTTTGTTGATGATTTCTGCAAAACCATTTTAACATGAATCTTCACTATGGATTTTTGTTTTTTGATTAACTGTTCAAGTTCATTTTACAACTGACCATTTATTCTGATTCAGAGCTTGAAGAAGATTCAACTATCCGGAATTTCCGGATAGTTCAAACCGAAGGCTCTCGTCAGGTCACACGCGATACCAAGCACTATAACCTTCAAATGATCATTGCCGTAGGCTTCAAGGTCAATTCCGAGCGCGCGGTGCAGTTCCGCAAATGGGTGAATCAGATCGCCAAGGACTATACCATCAAAGGCTGGGTGATGGATGATGAACGGCTGAAGCGAGGAACGTATCTGACGGAGAAGTATTTCGACGAGCAGTTAGAGCGTATCCGTGAGATCCGTGCCAGCGAAAGAAAGTTTTATCAGAAGATCACCGACCTGTATGCGACCGCCATTGACTATGATAAAAATGCTGCAACGACGAGAAGGTTCTACGCGACCGTTCAGAATAAGATGCATTACGCAGTTCATGGGCATACGGCAGCTGCGCTGATCGTGGAAAGAGCTGATCACAGAAAAGAGCATATGGGATTAACCACCTGGGCAGATGCACCGGAGGGAAAGCTCAAGAAGAGTGATGTCACGGCTCTGAAGAATTATCTAAGCCAGGATGAAATGAAGCAGCTGAATCGTATGGTGACAGCATATCTTGATTTTGCTGAAAGCATGACCTTACGCCATATCCCGCTTACGATGCAGGACTGGGAAAAGAGGCTCAACAGCTTCATTGAAATGTTTGACTATGGTATTTTACAGGATGCAGGCAAGGTGTCCGCAGAAATTGCAAAGCTTCATGCTGAGACAGAATTTGAAAAATATCGCGTGATCCAGGACAGATTGTTCATGTCGGATTTTGATAAGTATATGCTGGAATTAGAAGAAAACACAAAGAAATAAGGACCCTATTCCAGATCGAGACAGCGGTCATGTAAAATCGCCTTGTATCATATCAACATAGATGTGTGGAGGAATCAGATGATGTAGCCCGAAGTGTAAGAAATAAAAACCGAAGCAACCCTTTTTCATGGTGTTGCTTCGGTTTTTTTATTGTTTGGCCTTGTACGCTTCGCCCCAATCCCGCATGGCGTCCAGAATAGGCTTCAAGCTGTAGCCCAGATCGGTGAGTGTGTACTCTACACGGGGCGGTACCTCTGCATAGACCTTGCGGCTTAACAGCCCGTTTCCTTCCATATCCCGAAGCTGTGCGGTCAGCACCTTCTGGGACACACTGCCAATGGATTTTTTTAACTCCCCAAAGCGTTTTGTTCCAGGGAGCAGCTCTCGAAGGATCAGCACTTTCCACTTGTTGCCGATCAGGGTTAATGTAGTTTCCACCGGGCAGGCGGGCAAAGGTTTTGCATTCGTTTGTTCACTCATTAGGAATACCTCCGACAATGGTTTCCGTTGGTAAGTTACACTAAAACCATACCATACCTCCTGTTGTGCGGTCAAGTATGGTGTCCTGTATGCCTATCGCAAAAAATTTTTGAATTTACAAAATCACTGAAAATCCTTGTAATTACACAATCGTTTCCTTTTGGTAACTGTACAATAGTTTCTGAAAGGTAACTACAGTACAATATTGTGCTTACTTTACAATAGAAACAAGGCTGTGTATCCTACAGACAAGAGCTAAGGAGAACGGCCGATCCAAGGCTCAAAGTAAGTTCCAAAGGAGAAATCATCCATGAACATGATTTGGCAACAGCCATGCAGATAGGAAGGAGAAATCTAAAATGACAAACATTCAGAAAGCGATCGAACTCATCAACACCTTCGCCACCGGTGATACCGAAAAGGCAGCCAGCCTGTTGGCAGAGGGCTATATTCAGCACAATCTCGCCTATGGCACTGGCCTTGATGCCTTTGTCGGCTCCGTTGCTTATCTGGCCTCTGCGCCGGTCAAGACCACGGTAAACACCATCCGCTCCTTTGCTGATGGTGACAAGGTGTTCCTTCAGACCATATATAACTTTGCCGGTGCCGGTGAGCAGGTGGCCTTCGACATTTTCCGTTTCGATGACAGCGGCAAGATTGCTGAGCACTGGGATAATCTGGCTGCACTGGCTGCTCCCAATCCTTCCGGTCACACCCAGACCGACGGTACTATAGCAATCACCGATCTGGACAAGACGGAGGAAAACCGCAAACTGGTTGAGCGCTTCCTGTACGATGTAATGCAAGGCAACAATCTGTATAAGGCCCCTGATTACTTCGACGGTGATGCTTACATTCAGCACAATACCGGCATTGCCGACGGTGTTTCCGGTTTGAATGAGGCACTGGCTGCACTGGCTGAGCAGAACATTCAGATGATCTATGACGATATACATATGGTTCTGGCGCAGGGTAACTTCGTCCTGGCAGTCAGTGAAGGCACCTTTGGCGGCACTCCTACTGCCTACTATGACCTGTGGCGTGTGGAAAACGGTAAGATTGCCGAGCATTGGGATGTGCTGGAGACAGTGGCAGACCAGTCCACTTGGCAGAACGAGAACGGGAAGTTCTAAGAAAGCACGGATTAAATCGTTATCAGATTTAATCAGCGTTCCCCTAATTGTTCCCCAGCGGTAACCATACCACAATATTGTACGTACTTCACAAGCCGTACAAATCGCATGACGTGAAAGACATCAAGAGAAACAACAAATTTCGGGAGGTACTTATTATGAACAAAGTCGTAGAATTTCTGAACGCCAATCCTGTGCAGTATCTGGCTACCGTCGGTCGTGACAACAAGGCGAAGTGCCGCCCCTTCATGTTCGCTGGTGAGCTTGACGGCAAGCTGTGGTTCTGCACCAACAACACCAAGGACGTCTACAAGGATATGCAGAAGAACCCGGAGGTGGAGATCTCCGTTTCCAGTCCGGACTATGCGTGGATTCGTCTGCACGGTAAGGCTGTGTTCGAGAACAACATGCCTGCCAAGGAAATGTGTATCCGGAACCCTATCGTGAAGGGACAGTACGGCGAAGCTACCAACCCCATCTTTGAAGTATTTTATTTAGATCATGCCCACGGCATCATCGCTGACTTCTCCGGCAATCCCCCCTACGAGTTCTAAGGAAACGCTGATTAAATCGCAGAATATTTTCAGATAGAAGAACCTCCAGTCCTCATGGCTGGAGGTTCTTTTTATTCGATAGAGATCGCTCTTCCCTCCCGATTTTCAATCCGGACTTAGGGAAACTCTTTTTCCCGTTCCATCCGCTGCCTGTCCATGGCACTACCCTATGGCCGCTTTTTTCTTCATCCATTCTAGCAGATAATCACGGAAAAGACAGGCTGCCTTTGTCTTGCGGACCTGCGGATTGCTTACAAGGTAGATCATCTGCCCGCTGATCTCTTCTTTCAGTGTCCGGCTCACGATGTCGGGATGCGGGTACAGGGGATCGGCATAGTCATAGCCAATATTGATGGCTTTGTTGTGAAGGAGAAGTGTGCGGATGATACTTTCATCCGTTGTTTCCGCAAGAATGTGGATCTCTCTTCCGGGCGCGAGGAAGTACTTGTCGATATGGCGACGGAAGCAATCGTAGGCACGGCCTTTGCTGATGATGGTCTGCCCGTCCAGATCGTCATAGGTCAAGGCAGGGAGCTTCGCCAGCGGATGCGATCTGTGCATCCGTACACTGTAATGGCTGAAAAAAAGAGGGGCTCCTTCGAAGCGCGTCTCATCCAGTGGTCCCGCCGTGATGGCAAAGCTGCACTGCTGTGATGCCAATGCAGCTATAGCATGGGCATCTGTCGTATCTACTACACTTAAAATGATAGAAGGATAGGCCTCGTGGAAGTCTTCGATCAGGGAGGCTCCGAGATAGGCGAGTACATGATCGAGCGCATAAATGGTGACCACGCTTTGGGACTTCGCTGCAAGCGTGCGGAGGCTGCGGATGGCATCGTATTCCTCCAGAAGGCTTTTGGCATGCGGCAAGAGAGTCGTTGCATAGTCCGTTGGAATGACTCCTTTTATGCTGCGGATAAAGAGCGGCTGACCAAGCTCTTCCTCAAGCAGGCGGATCACCTTGCTGACGCCTTGCCGCGAGACATAGAGGGTGTCTGCCGCTGTTTTTATATTCTGTGTCTGATAGACGGTCACAAAGTATTGCAGCTGTTTTTGATTCATAGAGCACCTCCTGTTTTCATTATAGTGCAACCATATGGTTGCTTCAATCATCTCATTTTTTTCTTTTTCCGGCGACATGCCTCACATATAATAACGCCTAGAAAAGGAGGATTCACATTCTATGAAAATCACACAGATCCGCAGTGCAACCAATCGCCTGGTATACGCCGGCAAAACATTTCTCATCGATCCGTGGCTTGCCCCCCGGCATGCCTTCAGCTTCATCGACATTCCCGGCCGCCCCTACCATATTCCCGACCCGATGAAGGAGCACCTGCCGATGCCATTCTATGACCTTCCCATCTCTGTCAGCGAGGTCTTGCAGGATGTCGACTATATCATCGTCACGCATCTCCATCCCGATCACATCGACATGTCCGTCACAGACGGTACAGTCGGCGCCCCGCTGGATAAGAGAGTCCCCATTCTCTGCCAAAACGAAGCGGATGCGGCTGTGCTGAAAAAATCCGGATTTCAGGATATCACCATCCTCCCTAAGGAAGGAATTCAGATAGGAGATGCCACCATTCGTCAGGTCCCGGCCCTCCATGGCACGTATATCCCCTGCGGAAACGCCATGGGCGTCCTTTTTGAAGCCAAAGACGAAAAGACATTCTATCTGGCCGGCGATACCATCTGGTATGAGGAAGTTGCTGCGACCATTAAGAAATACCAGCCGGAAGTGATCGCCCTCAATGCCTGTGCAGCCGAGACTCTTGAGAATGGCCGTCTCATCATGAATGATGAAGATGTCTGGAATGTGTCGCTTGCCGCTCCTCATGCCCGCCTTTATATCACGCATATGGATAACGTAGCACACGCAGCCCTCACTCGGTATACGATGCGCGGCCGTCTGGCTTCTCGCGGCATCGTCAATTACGATATGCCCGCCGATGGCGAAAGTGTGGTATATCTTTCTGACGAGCCTCTTTGCGCCGAATGAGCGATTGAGCGAGGTCATGCCGGAGCGATAGGAAAGGCCGCTTTCTCCCACGCCTACCGATTTCCTCTCATATGGAGTATAATGAAAAGGATAACTATACATCTTCCATTTATGATAGGAGAAATCATATGAGAAAAATCATTCTTACCGGCGACCGCCCGACCGGCCGCCTTCATGTCGGCCACTACGTCGGCTCTCTGCGTGAGCGTGTCGAGCTGCAGAACTCCGGCAAATTCGACGACATCTACATCATGATCGCTGACGCGCAGGCGCTCACGGACAATGCGGACAATCCGGAGAAGGTCAGAAGAAATGTGCGCGAGGTCGCTCTCGACTACCTCGCTGTCGGCATCGATCCGGCGAAGTCCTGCATCTTCATCCAGTCCATGGTGCCTGAGCTCACCGAACTCACCATGTACTACATGAACCTCGTCACCGTTTCTCGTCTCCAGAGAAATCCGACTGTCAAAGCGGAGATCCAGCAGAAGAATTTCGAAGCCAGCATCCCGGCCGGCTTCCTCTGCTACCCTGTCAGCCAGGCGAGCGACATCACGGCCTTCAAAGCCACCCATGTTCCGACCGGCGAAGACCAGGAGCCGATGCTCGAGCAGACACGCGAGATCGTCCGCAAATTCAATGACATCTACGGCGAAGTCCTTGTCGAACCAGACATCGTCCTTTCCACAAACAAAGCCTGCCTGCGCCTGCCCGGCACCGACGGCAAAGCGAAGATGAGCAAGTCCATCGGCAACTGCATCTATCTCTCTGATTCGCCGAAGGATATCGAGACGAAGATCATGTCCATGTTCACCGACCCGACCCATCTGCGCCGCGACGACCCGGGGCATGTGGAAGGAAATCCTGTCTTTACTTATCTCGATGCGTTCAGCAGTGATGAACACTTCGCAGCCTTCTGCCCCGAGTACAGCTGTCTTCAGGAAATGAAGGATCACTACACGAGAGGCGGCCTCGGCGACGTGAAGGTGAAGCGCTTCCTCAATAACGTCATGCAGGAGACTCTCCGCCCCATCCGCGAACGCCGTGAATATTGGGAAGCCCATCTGGAGGATGTCCAGGATATCCTGAAGGCTGGCTGCGAAAAAGCGGAAAATACCGCAGCCAAGACCCTCAGCGAAGTCCGCCGCGCGATGCGGATCAATTATTTCGAGGATGGAAATCTGCTGAAATAAGGTGAAGGGGTTCAAGAAAATGAGGAATGAGGGTGGCGGCTTCGCCGCATTCATTCCTCATTCCACTTTTCTCCCTCCTTCCTTTGGAAGGAGGTGCCCCGAAGGGGCGGAGGTTGGCTGCGCGAAGCGGGATGAAGTCGTTGGGAGTACGGTGTTTCCCGTGATCCCTCTCCTCACATCCTTTCTTGACCGCAAACGAAAAAGATTTCTCGCTTTCGCTCGAAATGACGATGCGGGAAGGTGGCACACTCCCTCCTTCCTTTGGAAGGAGGTGCCCCGAAGGGGCGGAGGTTGGCTGCGTGAAGCGGTATTTCACACACGGGGATACCAACCCCGCCTCGCTTCGCTCGTCTGCCCCTTCCAAAGGAAGGGGCGAGAATGATTCTTGATCGGGCATCGCTCTTTATATAAATTGACGCGGAGCGTCGCTCCGCCTAAGCCTTCCCCATTGGGGAAGGGGGACCGCGTCAGCGGTGGATAGGGTGCTCTCATAAACGACGTACTTGAGACGCTCTTTCCCGCTCTCTTTCATGCCGCCTGTGCCCTATCCGCCCCTTCGGGGCACCTTCCCCTCGAGGGGAAGGCGGACGATACGAGGATACCGTCATCTAAAATGCGGCAAAGCCGCCACCTCACCCTGAACCTTGAACCCTGAACCTTGAACCCTCACCCCTGAACCCAAGTCACTCTCCATGACAAAAAAGCCAGAACACGCATCCAGTGTGTTCTGGCTTTTCTATTGGCGGCTGGCGGCGAAGCCGCACCGTCATTTTTTATTTCACCCACCGCCGGAGCACGCTAGAAAGTCTTGCCTTGTCGAGAGGCTTGGCTATGTATAGAAATATGCAGGAGATCCGCCGCCGTGATGGGATCTGCTTCCCCAAGGCTCCCCCTTCCCCCGCCTTCGTCCTTACGTTATAATATATTTAATGAAACTCTTATTTCTCAAAAGGAGGCTTCTTTATGGAAAAAATACATATCAACCTCGGCAAGGATTCCTACGACATCGTGATCGACAGCGGGCTCATCCGCCACGCAGGAGATGCGGTCTCTTCCCTCACGGGTGCGCATGATGCGGCCATCATCACAGAGGATGGGATCGATCGCCTCTACGGCATGGATCTTGTGAAATCCCTCGAATCCGCTGGCATCCGCATCCAGATGATCGTCGTCCCCTCGAGTGAGAAATCGAGAAGCCTCTCCATCGTGAACCGCGTCTACGGCGCGCTCGTCGACTTCGGCCTGCCCTCCGACGGCGTACTCATCGCACTCGGCGGACGCGTCGTCGGTGACATCACCGGCTTCGTCGCAGCCACCTACCACCGCGGCATCGCATACATCCAGTTCCCGACATCCGTGCTCTCGCAGATCGGCAGCGCCATCGGCGGCAAGATCACGCTCGACATCACGGCGGGCAAGAATCTCGTCGGCGCCTTCTATCAGCCGCGCGCCGTCTATATCGACCCCGGCATGGCCAAGACCCTTCCCAGAAAATACCTGCACAATGGCATGGGCGAAGCCGTGAAGCTCGGCTGCGTCTGCGACAAGGAGCTCTTCGAGCTTTTCGAAAAAGCCAATTCCGACATAGAGCTCCTGCGCGTGCTGCCCGAGATCATCCGCCGCTGCTGCACCATCAAGGCGCACTATGTAGAGATCGACCCCACCGGCAAGAAGGAACGCCGCCTGCTCGACTTCGGACACACCATCGGCGGAGCCATCGAGCGCTGCTGCCGCTACGATGACAAAACGATCACCCACGGCGAAGCGACAGCGATCGGCATGTACCTCGTCACCAAGCGCGCCGAGCTTCTCGGGCTCACCACCCGCGGCGCCACAAGCCGTCTCGAGTACGTCTTGAAATCGCTGGCTCTCCCCACGGAGACACACATCGCTCCCGAGATCCTCGCTGCGGATATGGCAAAAAGCAAGCATGTCAAGGAAGGGAAGCTCCAGCTCGCCCTCATGAAGGAGATCGGTCAGGGCTTCCTGAAGGAAGTGACAGTCGAAGAGCTTGCCAAGTATGTGAAATAAGGACGGGGATCAGGAGACATCTGACTTCTATCCACCAGCCTTCGGGCATCGCCGTTCACAAAAATCGGCGCAAAGCGCCGCACCTCTTAGCCTTCCCCCTTGGGGAAGGGGGACCGCGTCAGCGGTGGATAGGGTGCTTTCGTAAACAGCACACTTGAGACGCTTTTCCCCCACTCTCTTTCATCCCGCCAGTGCCCTATCCGCCCCTTCGGGGCACCTTCCCCTCGAGGGGAAGGCTGACGATACGGGAATACCCTCATCTAACATGCAACGAAGCCGCCACCTGAACCCTTTGAACCCTTAGAACCTTCTGAACCCGTTGAACCCCGTAGCTTGAAAGCAGGGATGAGTGGCTTCGAGTGGCTGGTGACTACTTACCTCCTTCGGGCATCGCCGTTCACAAAATCGGCGCAAAGCGCCGCACCTCTTAGCCTTCCCCATTGGGGAAGGGGGACCGCGTCAGCGGTGGATAGGGTGCTCTCATAAACGACGTACTTGAGACGCTCTTTCCCGCTCTCTTTCATGCCGCTAGTGCCCTATCCGCCCCTTTGGGGCACCTTCCCCTCGAGGGGAAGGCGGACGATACGAGGAAAACCTGCGATCAACAGACCTTCGGGCATCGCCCCATAAATATTTGCGGCGAAGCCGCCACCTGAACCCTGAACCCACAACCCTGAACCCCTTTCACAACAAAACACGCCGGACGTCTCACGACATCCGGCGTGTTTTTGATTAAAACCCTTTGGCACGCATCCGTTTTCCCCACCAGTTGAAGAAGAAGGTGAGAAGGATGACCATCGCTGTACTCTCTCTCTTCCTCGCAAAATGATGATTTATGTGTACTATAGCATAGCGGCAGAAGGGCATAAGAGAATGGATGTCTGATATGGATCCGCTGCCTGCCATTTTCAGATCTGCCCCCATGGAGCGCCGCCCCCGAACCCTTGAACCATGGCCTTGATATATATAATATATAAATATATCGAACTCATCGAATCGAGGATCTCTTATGAAAATTTCCATCATCGGTGCGGGAGCGACGGGACTCGCTGCCGCCGCCTATCTGCATCTCATCTCCGTCCCCTTCACGCTCTACGTCAGAAACGAAGAGAAGAGAAAGCTCTGGGAGACGCATCCGCTCAATGTCAGCGGCAAGGTGAATACCTCCCTCTACCTGCCCATGGCGCGCTCGCTCGAAGAAGCCTGCGAGGCCGACATCCTTCTTGTCTTCACCCGCGCGGGCGATCATGAGGCTGTCACCGAGGAAGTGATGCCCTACATGAAAAAGGGGCAGTGCCTGCTCTTCCTGAACGGCTGCTGGGGTGCGGTGAAGGCCTACCGTGCCTTCCAGAAAGCGCAGGGAGCCGTGCCGATCACCATCGGTGAGACGGCAAACATGCCTTTCATCGCTGCGCTCTCCTCCGACCACGCCTCGCTTCATTTCAAAGCCATGAAAGACGAGATCGCCTACTCCGCCATCGGGGAAGAAGCCCTGCTGAGCGAGCTTCTGCACAAGCTCGCGCCGAAGGTGACGCGCGTCTCTTCGCCGGCCGCAACCTCGCTCTCCGCGACGAATCCCATCATTCACGTGACGCAGTGCCTCTTCAATCTTTCCCGCATCGAAAACGGGGAGGACTTTGATTTCTTCGGAGCCCCTCTCACGAAGCGCACGGCCGCCTTCATGGAAGAGTGCGACAAGGAGCGCCTCGCCATCGGAAAAGCCCTCGGCCTGGAGCTCGCGCCCCTTCTTGCCACGCTGAACTCCTTCAGGGGTACCCGCGCCGAAACGCTTTATGAAGCGCTCACGGAAAACCCATCGTACTTGGCCGTCAAAGGCCCGACGACGCTGACGAGCCGCTACATCACCGAAGACCTTCCCTGCGGTCTGACCAGCCTTCTCGACCTCTCGGACATGATGCACGTGGACTGCCCCCACATCACCGCGCTCGTCTACACCATGGCGCTCTACCTCCGCCAGCCCTACCGCCCCTTCCTCACCCTGCAGGATCTGCGCGTGGTGAAGGGATTGAAGTGAGGCGGCATGACCGGAAGCGGTCGGCTGATCATTCCTCATTTTCCCTATGCCCATCCACCTGAACCCTTTTAGGAGCATCCATTATGAAACCATTTATCACCGCCCTTCTCCTTATGGCAGGCACATTCTCTCCTGTCTCTGCCGCGAACTGGATCCCGCTCCCTGCGAGCGAAAGTGCTGAAGTCGACACCGACTCCTACGTCGACAGCGGCGTCCGCGCATCGATGGACCTGAAGCTCTCCCTTGACGGCACATCTGTCATTTCCACCATGGAATTTGACAAGGACCGCCGCACCTACCACATTGCGGCAGTGAAGACCCTTGCCGCTGACGGAAGCATCCAGGAAAGCACCCTCTTTTCTGACGACAGTTGGAGCCCGCTCCTGCCCAATTCCTTCGGAAGGAGTGTGTATACCCACTTCATCGAGCAGCCAATCCCCCATTTCACAAATCCCCAATGGCTCCCTCTCTTCAAAGAAAGCGGCGTGAAATTCCACGGCAGCACCTATGACATCGAGAAGCAGACGCTCCGCTATAAGAATGGCTACGCCACCTTCTTCCTCCGCATCGCCTACCCGTGGAAGGACCAAGACTTCTCTCAGGTCATCTATCATGTCCGCATGGACGTGCCGAATAAAAAGGTGCAGACCCTTTCCATGACAGAATATGATTTTGATGGTAAAATAAAAAACCATGGACGAGGCTCCACCGAGCGCGCCCCCATCCTCCCCGACACCCCGATGGACCAAGTCCACCGCTATATCAAGGGCGAAGTCGATGCGGGAAGATTGAAGTGACGGATAGGCATCCGGTCATCGCTCCTTCCTGCCATAGTCACCCTATCCGCCCCTGCGGGGCACCTTCCCCCAGAGGGAAAGGCTGGCAATACGAGGATACCGTCATCTAACATGCGGCGAAACCGCCACCTCAGCCTTGAGCCCTAGTTACCAGTCAACACACTCCTCTTTTCTCCCTCCTTCCTTTGGAAGGAGGTGCCCCGAAGGGGCGGAGGTTGGCTCTCGAAGCGGTATTTTCACATGCGGGGATGCCAACCCCGCCGCGCTTCGCTCGTCTGCCCCTTCCAGAGGAAGGGGCGAGAATGACTCTTAATCGGGCATCGCCCTTTATATAAATTGACGCAGAGCTGTGGATAGGGTGCTTTCATAAATCGCCTGCTTGAGACGCTCTTTCCCGCTCTCTTTCATACCGCCAGTGCCCTATCCGCCCCTTCGGGGCACCTTCCCCTCGAGGGGAAGGCTGACGATACGAGGATACCGTCATCTAACATGCGGCGAAGCCGCCACCTTCATTCCTCATTTTCTTGAACCTTGAACCCTAACTCCCATTCCCCGAGGTATCCCATCCATGCCACGCATTTATACATCTGCTCTTTCCGCAGCCGCTTCTGAAGCGTGCTACGCCGCTTTTCTGACAGGCAGCCTTCCTACGGAGGGCTGCTTCCTTGTGTCAGGCCCCCATCTTTTTCTGATGGATTCTCTTCCGCCTCTCCCCGAAGGGCGCGGCGTCCCCGTCTCCTTCGGGCCTGTCAGCTGGATCCGCTCCGGCATCTCTTCCCAGATGCAGAGCATCTCCGTCTACCGTGCCTTTCTTTCCGGCCGTCGCCTTCCCGCGGGGACTGCGCTGGCGGCAGGAAAGGATGGCATCACTGTCTTCCCTGCCGAGCTCTATGAGGCTGACCTCGGAAAGATGGAGCCCTTCTCGCTCTCCTTTGATCCGCTCGAAGAGGTCCTGACCCCGCAGGAAGCGGCGAAGCTCTACCATGTCGATGCCAAGCGCATCCAGTGGGACTGTGAACACGCTGGTACTGACGCCGTCTTCTCCCTCGCTGAGACGCGCCGCTCCGGAAACACATGGCTCCTCACAAGAAATGCCGCTCTTCGCGTCTACGAAGGACAGGAAATGCCAGCCTATGCCATCGATCCCCTTCTCCTCGTCTTCTCCACGGTCGAAGCCGCCCACATCTGGAACCGCGACAGCGGCGTCGTCAGAAGCGCGGCGGGCGGCGCCGGCCACGCCGCCGCCCGCATGCACGAAGGCGACCGCAGGAAATCCGGCCGCATCTGGCTCGTCCGCCGCGAAGCCATGGAGCGGCTCTTCGGTCAGTCCCTCCCCGAGCGCATGGCTGAAGCCATGCGGTTCGTCAAATAACAAAAAGAGGCGGGCGCATCCGTCCGCCCGCCTTTTTTTCTGTCATCGCCTCCTATCTTGGAGTGAGATCCGATCACGGTCAGATCCCGCATCTTCTTCATAAAAAAGGAGCTGTGAAGAAATGAATCCTCATTTCTTCACAGCTCCTTTTTACTTTGCTTTCATTTGGTTCAGGGTTCAAGGTTCAGGGTTCAGGGCTCTCGTGGCGGCTTCGCCGCCTTTTTTAGAAGATGGTATTCTCGT